>Ga0209337_1000327_pt1 | contig 37491 bp, 34 predicted proteins | sample LinPmetageLP53_FD_184044 | JGI IMG/M metagenome (GOLD analysis project Ga0209337, IMG submission 184044) | Marine viral communities from the Pacific Ocean - LP-53 (SPAdes) (version 2) | ecosystem: Environmental > Aquatic > Marine > Oceanic | place: Pacific Ocean | collected 2010-02-08
TGTAGCTACTTTTAATTGAGCCTCTGTAAAGCTTTTACCAGCGTCTGTATTTTTGTTATAAGCAACCAAAAAGTCAAACACATCTTTACCTGTATCAAAAGTTATATTTAGTCTTTGTTTATTTGAAGGATCTTTCAAAAAATCCATTATATAATTACCTATTCTTTTATACCAGGCTTCTTGCTCTGGGTTATATTGAATATCACCACTAGATAAATACTCGCTCATTAATGGTATGACTTCAGACCATGTTTTTTCTGCCGAATAATCAGTATCATTAATATATTGATTAAACTTAGCTATAAATTGTGCACCACCACTTATCTCGGTATTAGTTAAAAACTCATTCATTAAAGCTTTTCCAAAAGATATAGCTAGTTCTGGATTACCTTTTAATGCTTGCTCCCAAAAAGGATGTAATACTTCATGTTGATCGGTTGTATACTTGTTATCTTCTCCAGCTACTTGATCATTTATTAGTATAAAGGTTTTACCATCTTCAGTTGTTATTGCTTCACCATATCCAACAGATTTAACTACCCTGCCGCCTTCACCCATTAATTCTTTTTTTCTAGAATCTACGTCTTCTTGAGTTGTAAAAGTTTCAAAACTAGCCTCTAAAAGTTCTGAATTTTTTCTAGCAGCCTCTCGTTGTTTTGATTTTTCTAATTCTGGTTTTACTACTTCTGACAAAGCTTCTTGTCTTTCTTGTATTCGCAGCTCTATAGTTTCTCGAAAAGCTGGATCTGTATTTTTTAATCTATTTTTTAAATCCGCTATTTCTTGTAGTATTATAGCTGACTCAAGACTAGCTTCGGGCCCAACAAAGCTCGGTATATTATGAGATTGATTAATAACAGCTTTAGCTTGCTGCATTATTTCACTTGACTGCTGTGTTGTTATTTCGCCTTGTTTAACTAATTCGCTTAAAAATTGATTAGCCAATTCTTGGTTTTGACCTAAAGCATAAAGGCTTTCTATTTTTTTACGCCCGTTTGATGCAAATTTAGGCATTTTAGCACTAGATGCTGAGTATGATGCAGCTGAGGATAAAATAACATTATTAACAGCATCTGATACTGTAATTTCTGTGTCCATCACATCTCTTCCAACTTCTCTATTTATATAACTGTTTATGCCTAATGTTTCTCCAGCTAGTTGTAAACCTTCTTCAACATTTTCTTCAAGAACACCAATCGCTTTTTGACCAGGTTTTAATCTTTTTAGCGCATCTTTAAAAAAAGTATTAAAACTTCCTCCTGATTTTTTATACTGTTCAACAGACTTTTTTATAGCATTTTTAATTTGAGAGTTCTTGCCAAATGCCCCAAGGTACTTTTCAGTAGGACTAAACAGACTAAACACACCGTAAACTGCTGCTCCTTGAAGTCCAGCAGTTTCTGAAATATCTCTAGCTTTTTCTTTTGAAACTCCGTTAGCTAATAACTCAGAATATGTAGTGCTTTTTGTTTGAACATAACCTAAAGAACTCCAATAAAGCGCACCATCTAATCTTGCCTTTGGTATTTTAGTTATATTTCTAAGATTTGTAGCTTTACCTAATTTAGTTGTAGCGCCTCCAATACCTTTTGTACCTAATAAATCAAAAGCTAATCCGGTGACTGTACTCATAGTACCTATTAAAGTTCCAGATCCACTTACTGATAAACCAGATTCTTCGCTGTTTTCTAAAGCTTTTTTTAAAGCTAAATATGTTTTTTCATCTCTTTCACCTAAAGGTGTTTTTGTTGTGGTGTTATATATAGCACCATCACTAAGTATGTATTCATTGCCTTTTACACCGTACAATCCTTCTGTGTCAACTATTTTTTTACCGTAAATACCCATATATCTAACATCACCTAAGGTTTGAGCAGCTTGTTCATTTCTAACAGCGTTTTGTATTGCTCTTTGCCTATCAGCTTCTGTAAACGATGTATCTCCTCCTGAAAAAAGAGCCTCAACATTTGTAAAAAAATTAAGACCACCATCAATAAAATCCCCTACTCTTGTAGTAATCGAATCAGCAGAAGCATCGAGACCAACCGCTAAAGCACCATCCCAGTCTCCTTTTTCTTGAAGTTTAGCTATTTCTTGGTTTTTTTTACTAATTAGTTGATCATTTTGAGCTTTTAGTTTACTAAAAAAACCATTTGTATAATCTTGTATACCTTTGAAATCAGCTATTGGTATTATGTCTGAGCGATTTTCGTTCCACTCTTGGTTTTTAATTAACTTGCTGGCTTTTTCAATAGCTTTTTCTTTACCAGCAGATGAATTTTCAAATTCCTTAAATTGATCTGGATTAGCCATTATATAACCAAGAAGTAGTTTTTCATTAGACCTAGTTTGTTTGTCTGTTAAAAAATTTTCTAATATTTTAGACATGATTCTCTGTCTACCAACCTCAAGTTTATTTAATTTTTGACTGTCAGATAAACCGGTCAAGTCCATACCTCCAGGTAAAACGCTATTAGATTTTAAGTCGAAGTTAAAATCTTTTAATATACGACTAGATGCTCTTTGTGCATCTTCTTCGTTCATGCCATAAACACCAAGCTCACCATTTCTAAATCTTGATTTTAAATCATTAATTAAATCTTGCTGATATAAATAACCTATAAAATCATCGTAATTTTCTTCTCCTACTATAGACTTTATATCATTGCCAAACATTAAATTTACAAAACCTGTATCTTCGTCGCTTGTGCGAAATTTCATATCACGCTTGTAGTATAAAGGATCAAAAAGCGCTTTATTAACTACTTCAGTTTCAACCATACCAACAATATCACCTCCACCAAAAGATAAATCTTCAAAAGCCCCTGATTCAGGATTATATGCATTTTCAAATCTTTTATAAACATTATCTATAGAAGTTGTAAAATTTACATACTTATCATAAATAGCTTTATTTTTTGCTGCTATAGCATTTTTAGCCTCTATTTTTTTATTTTTTTCTAATCTTTCTTCTTCCTCTTTTACAAGATCATTATATTTGTCGTCTTTTAAAAAACCTAATTTGTTTTGAGTTTTGATAAAATTAAGATAATTTGGCTCTGGATTATCTTTCATTTCAACCGTTTGATTGACAAAGTCATCTTGACCTTTGGGTTTGTAATAAAAATCAATAAACCCTTTATCATTCACTTCATACTTATATTCAACTTCATCTTCACCTATTATTACTTCACCTTCTATTGGATCGCTAAAATTTCTTTTTCTGCTTGCTTTAAACTCTTTCTCAAGTTGTGTAATTGAAGGTATTTCAAAACCTTTATCTCTTACTTCAAAATAAGATTGAAAACCAGTTGGTTTGGGTGTAATTAAGTCTTTAGTATCTAATCGTTCTAGATTTTTTAAACTATCTGTTATTCCTGGAAATTCATATCCTAGAAATGATAATTTTGAATCCGAAGAGCTTGAAGCATCTGATGCTGGTTTCGTTTCTGTTGCTACAATTGCATCGTCCTCTGTAACAACAGGTGTCTTTCCCTCTTCAGTAACATTAATTTGCTCGACTACTTCAACCTGCTCTTTAGGTTTTTCCTCAATTTTTTTTGGTGTATGAATTTTTTTCCACTCTTGCACAGAAGCATTTATTTGCGGCTGTGTAAGACCGAAGTTTTGAAGTTGTGTAATATACTGTAATAACGTAATATGACTCATTTAATTATATTTTATAAATTGTTATCGTCAATAAATTTTTGTGCTTTAGCAGATCTTGCTTCTTCTAAATCAAACACTCCAGCGTCTTCTTGAACAGTTGGTAATTGATTAGTTATGAACTGCTTTAAATAATTGTTCATAAAGTATTCTTTATATTTGCTTTCAAACAATATTTTTTTGTCTTGAGAAAGTGGTAGATCTTCTTTGTAGCTCCAAGCGTCAGATCCTGCGTTTGCGTTTTGCACCATTTGATCGTCTTCTTCAACGCTAGTACCTTTAGATATATAAACATTCCAAGCCGCTACTGTATCTTGCTCTTGTGACAACAAGCCAGCTACTTCAGAATTTATAAAAGGATCTACTTTTCTTTGTATTTTATCTAGATCGAACTTCAAAGTATTTCTACCTTTACCATTTCCAACGTCTACAATCATATAGTCAAAACCACCATCAACATTTTTAGCAATAAATTCTTCTGATACTCTAGCATTAGGAGACAAAGCGCCATTCTCTAAAATATCACTTTGAGCGAATAAACCTACTTCTGTTAAAAGTCTTAACATTTCTTTTTCAATATCAGGCGTGCTTACTACTAAAAAAGTGTCGTTATCTAATATTGACTCTAAAGCCGCGCTGTTTATTATTAAAGAATTATTTTCAAATAAAGGTCCTTCAAACACTATAGTTTGAGTTGCATCTTCGTTTAAATATAAACTTAAATTATAACCATCTGTTTTAGAAAATCCAGGTGTAGAATTTAGCATGTAATTAGCAACTCTATACCTATAATCATTATTAACATCATAATTAGAAGCCTCAGTTCCCTGCATTTGACCTATAACCTTTTGAATAAAATCAATAGAAACTTTTGGAGCTTCCTCTAGTTGCTTTATTTTTAAATTTTCATAGTAACAGTTATCTGTAGTGCAGTTGTTGTTTTTAATATCCATTTTTATAGAAGCATATAATCTAGCTGTTTCTGCGTAAGCAACTTCCATTATTTTAAAATTATAATCAGAGCTTTGTGCTATATAATTTTCATTATAAGCAATAGCATTGCTTTCTTTTATTTGCTTAAGAAGTAAATTTATTGTTATGTTTTTATCTTCCATATTTATCTATTGAGTTGGTCCAAACGCCGTGCCTGCTATAGAAGCAACACTGCCTATCATTCCAGTTATAGCAGAGGTTTTATCTGCTTTTGCCTGAGCTTCAGATTGAGTCGCAGCGCCTAGTAGTGCCGCTGTTCTGTCTAATTCTTGCATTTCTCTATTTTCTCTTGTACCAAACATAAATTGTTGACCTGCAGCGTCTAAACCTTGCATACGCTGACCTTCGCCTATTTGAACACCTTGTATTCTTCTTAGTTCGTTTACTTTCATTTGCTCTAGAGACTGCTCGCCTTGAGCTTTTAATCTTTCATTATTGGCCTCTTGCTGTTCTATGTTTGCAGCTACACCACGCTTAGACTGTAAAGCTGCTTGAGCTAAAGCCGTGGCGCCGCCGGCTCCACCACCAGTAGCTCTAATAGTATCTAAGGTATTAGCTAAAGATATATCAGTTTGTTCTATTTGTATTTCAGCTGCTTTTGTTGCAACTCCTAAATTAGCAAATGGATTAGTCATCATACCAGTAAGATTCTGTGCTAAACTAGATAAGTTAGAAGCTCCAGCGTAAGGATTTATAATATCTTGTCTGTTTTCTTCTAAAGAATCTAATTTTTTTTGTAATCTTTTTCTTTCTCTAGCCGCCGCTGCTGCTGCCCTGGATGCTGATGAAGATCCAAAAAGACCTCCAGCTATTGATCCTGCTATTCCTAAAACTGCTCCAAGTGCCATATTTTTATATTATTGTTAATATCCATTAGTTCTTGTGTATTCTGTACCAACTGAAAATAATTCTACTTCTTTACCTCTACTATGTCTGTCTTGTGAAAATATTGCTTTAATAACATGCCCTTTTATACCACTAGTGGCAGCAGTTGGTAAAACAGATTGAGGTCTATATGATCCATTAGGTTTTATAGATGCTACATATTTGTTTTCTTTTCTATCAAAACCAGCTCTTTGTACTTGACCTGTAAGAATAGAAGGATACGATGCCCCAGTTGTATAAGCTCCTTCTGTATAACTTAAAATTCTTAAGCCATTGTCTACGTAGCTGCTTAGTGTTGTTTGTCCTGAATCTAAATAAACTAAGTCTTCACCAGTAGAATCAGACGTTAAACTATTTACTTGCCATCCATTGGATCCTTCATACTCTACTGTTTTAAATGTTTTTTGTGTCGTAGGTTGAGGGTTAAAAACAAATGTAATGCTAGAATTATATGGAGTACCATAGAATTTATTTCTAGTAGAATTTGTATAATGAGAATAAATACTAGAAGAATTTAAACTATAAAAATTACCTTTTAAACTATATAACCATATAGGTTTATATGAAAAGAAACTAGTCCAACCTCCAGACACTTGGTCAAAGGTAAGAGTGCTATACGGTGTTACAGCTCTTCTTGTATCAGTCCAAACTGGGTTTGGTTGTAAAGAAAGAGTATAATTTTTTGACCAATAATCATAACCACCAACAGCGTAAGAGTCATAAGGCGTTGTGAAAGTTATTAAAGAATCGAAACCTACTGTAACTGGTCTATTTGTTCTTATTTTTGCTCTACCATTTGGCGCTGGCAGTATCTCTTCAATAGTAGCGACAATATTACCTAAAGCATTAGCTACAGCAACGTTTAAAACTGACATACCTTTAATTAACTTGTCGTAGGAATCTATTATAACACTTATTTCAAACTCAAAAGATGTTACAACCGTATACCCTCCTGTGTTACAAAAAAGAGCAACATTAGTTGTATATGTTATAGGTGCGCTTAAAACAACAGTGCTAGTTGCATTGTTGTATGAAACAACTGTTATTCCGGCAGCTAAGCCTTGACCTTTTATTTCTGCGCCAGGAGCTATAAAACCTTGAAGGTTTTGAATTAACAGTGTAGTGCTGTTGGTTACATTTTGTTGTATTTCAAAAACCCCTTCTGATTTATTACCAGTATAAGAAGCTTGATAAGTGTTATTATCAATCATAACGCGATATGTATCTCTAAAAAAGTCATACATGCCTACATTAGATATTTCAGAAATGCCAGCCTGAGATAACATTAAAACAGCGTTTCTATCTTTATCTGTAAAATACTTATTATTTCCATATACTGCAAAGCTTTCTGGGTTTTTAGATATACCAAAATTACCGGCATAGGCACTAACGGATCCAATAACATTAGCACCAAGAGTAGTTATTGCTTGGCCTTCAGCGGTGTATATTGCATCTTTATCTATTAATGCATTTGATACTTTATTTTCTTGAAATATAATTAAATTAGTATCTTCTGCGTAAAGTTTTTGTATTGAAGCGTTTATAGGATCTACACTTCTAGTTATACTTGTTCCACTTGGAAACTGATTAGTATAATTAACACCTGTTCTAGAATTAAATACACCAGAGTAGATCATAGAGTTAAATCTCCATTGTTGATTTGGATTATCTTCTACTAAATACGCTTTAGCCCCAAAGTCTACGCTAGTATTATTATAACCGCCTCTAATTCTAGCTTCTTCTACATAATAATCTTGAGGTCTTGAAGTTCCAGGTGCTGCAATTTGAGATGTTGGAAAAGGACCAACTGCTGCACTTATTTGCGTATCTGTAGTATTATTATACGGATAACCACCTGGCCAAACAGGTTTGCCATCAGGAAAAGGATTAGCTGTAGTATCATCTACAACCTGTTTTAACCAAAACGAATTAAAATATTTTACTTCTACTACAAATGGCATAAAATTATAATTACTTGTTTTTTAATATTTTAACTAAAATCTATATCTAAATACATGGCCATGGTCCCGGGGCTACACAATTGAACACCATAATCAAAACCTGTATAAAAGCCTTGACTACTTATAGGTATTGTTGATAAATTTTTTGCAGACCATTGTAACCCAACAGCTGTAATGTTACCTGGAACAGGTTCACCACCATCTTTTTCTCTAAGTTTTAATTGACCTAAAGAAGTTTCTATAGAATATTCTCCGGCGTCTAATAAACCATTAGAGTAATTTAACGTTAAATCAAATTTTGATTCAGTGTTATCAGTAGCTGAAGCATCCATAGATCTTATATACGCACCAGCTTGTATTTGAGCTAAAGACTCGTCATTTTCAATATTTGTAGATAAACCTTGAGATATAAAAATTATATTAGAACCTACAGTTAAATTATTAAATGATGCGTTTATTCTAACAGTTACGCTTCCAGCTCCTTCTTGTAATATTTCTTGAACAGTAACACCTGCTCCTACTAGTTCAGATGTAGGTAAATAAACTGGATTGTCAGAGCCTGGAGAACCCATAACTCTCATACCAGGCACTATAGGATCATTGTCTGACAAAGCAGGATTTGGAACAGTAATATCTCTATTACCGTTTGCTAAGCCTGTTACAACCGTATCAACAGAGCTTGAAGTATTACCCACGTTGCTTAGTGTTCTAGTTTTCTGATATGTAACATAAGTATCATTAGGTTTATCAAGATACAAAATTGACCTAGTTGTAATTGTATACTCTACACTCAATGTAGGTTTCAATTTATTATCACCCCAAGAGGTGATCCCACCACCACTAGTGCCTTGGTTGTTTTGAAAAGTACCGCCACCTAAATAACTAAGATCAGTATTTCTATTACCTACAACTAAAGTAAACTCTGGCCAAGGTGTAGAAAAAGGTGATTTAGATATTATATTAGCTGTAGTTCCCGTATTTACAGCGGTGCTTATAGATGGGTTAAAGCCAGGATAAAGATTTGGTATTAATGGATTTTGCGATGCAGCTGTTGTATATTGTCCTTGCCCTATTCCACTATAACCCTGTTTAATATTATTCCAAGCATTTGAGCCATATGGATTATAACCTCCTAAATAACCTTTTAACTTTATAGTTGGAGGCGTAGCCATGTTTACTAATTCTTCTGGAAGTTTAAACTTAACAGGTTCGCCGCCAACATGAATAGATTCACCTACGTCATTCAAAGCTGTTATAGGAGCGTCTTGTTGTTGACCTAAATATAGTATTTCTCCTCCAAAATCAAAAATAGGACCCGTTGCTACAGAGTCTTTAGTATAAGGACTGGCAGGATAATTTCCATTTCCATTATAAAAAGGAACAGTGTTTGGAAGTACTTTTAAATTTCTACCAAATTGATCCACAGAACCTGGTAATCTTAATCCTTCACCAACTTGAGTTGATATTCTATTCTGAATATGCTTATATTGATAAAAAGCAGGGCCAGGTAAAGTTCCACCGCTTTGCTGAAAGTTATCAACTTGGTTAAACGAAGTATTAAATCCAAATAAATTAGTGTTGTCGCCATAATTACTTAAGTCACCAATATAAAATGGTTCAGGGTAAATTGTTTCATCAATAACTCCATCTGCATCGTTGTCTACAAGAATTGGAAATTGAGTAGGAGTTTCATAACCCATTTGTCCAAGACCATATAAGTAATATCTTGGGTATCGCGTAGAACCAATATTTGTTATATCAGTTCTCATATATTTAGAAGTTATTGTTTGCCAATTTATGTTTGGTGAACCTAAAGGCTGATCAGTAAGTTGTACTCTTATTGTGTATATTTTTAATTGCCCATCGCCGCCTTGCGGTCTAAGACCAATCCATTGACCATCTATGTTTCTGACTGGGTTGTTAATCTCAGGATCCGAAACAGGTGGTTGTGGTTTTATATTACCCACTTGCTGCACGTCGCCATTATTAGGATAGAAAATTGGATTTGCTTGCATGAAATCGTTTCCTATAAAATTACCTGCATCATCATAATAAGAAGGATATTCTGATTGTGGAAATTGTGCAGACCAGTAAGCCATATAGCCTTCCATTGTCGCTTGTTGTGTGGTATTTAATAGCGAACCTAAAGGATCTGTTAAGGGTAAATCATAACCTAGATCAAGAGCATTTTGCATTTGTTCATTTTGAGAACTAGAAGGAGCTGGGTTGTATAAAGCTATTCCGTACGGTGAATTAGTAGCTTCTATACTAATATCTTCATCAATATAAAGACCATAACCGCCTGTTGTTACGCGCAGCAAAGCATCGCTAGCAATTATATTACCATCATTATCGGTTTGTATTATTCTTACTACATCTCCACTTCTGTAACTGCCTTCTTCGCCAGAAAATTGTATAGGTCTTCCTGGTTGTAAACCAACAACTTTTCCAAATGTAGGTGAACCTGGAGTTGTATCTACTTCTATGTTAACTCTAAGTCCACTACCTTCACCTATGGTTCCGGTTTGACCTGGTAAATCATCAGATAGTGTTGCTACATTATATAAATTGTTACTATATATTTGATTAGTAAGTGTTATCGGAGTACCTGTTTGTGCAGCTGTACTTTCTGTTTGATCATAACTTTGACTAAATGTAACCGAGGTATAACCAGAGCCTCCATTTATTATTTCTATTTTTTGAACTTCTTGTGTCAAATCTTTTATAACAAACATTGGCACAGGATTGTTAAACTCAGGATCACTGCTCAATTGAGCATAAACTTGATCATCAGGATGTACTCTTAAACTTAAACCTCTTGTTCTTTCTTCTAGCGGCGCGCTACAACATAGACCATTTTCAGGAAAGAACGTATCTATACGAACTTCGTCAAAAAGCTCATATTCAGGATTAGCAGCTACGTCTGATATAACTGAAGAAACAACACCGCTCGAGGTAAGTGATCCACCAGAAACGTCCCAATAACTATTAGCCCCTAAAGCTAAACCATAACCTCTATTTTCATCTTCAGCTATAGTACTTATTTGACCGCCTTGATTTAAACTACCCCAAGCGTTATTTAATTGAAATGTTATTAAATCTTGTATTCTAGCAACGCCAGGAGTGGGATTACTAACGTATCTATCTGGAACACTACAGCCGTCTTGTTCCCATCTTTCTTTAAATGAAGGAACTGCATTTAGTACTTCACCTGTTATAATAACTTCACCATAGTTTCCATCCGAAGTAATTATACCTACATACATGTTAACAATATTGTTTACAGGATTTGTAGTATCAAAAGGTATAGGTGTTTCTAAAGTAACTTGTACTTGATTATTTACAACGTCTATACTATAATAACCAGTTACAGGAATTCCAGCTATAGTAACTAAATTAAGTTGCGCAGAATCTATATTGTCCATTACCTCGCCGTAGTAATTCAACACATCCATAAAAGGAGTTACAGTTGTGCCAGCGCACATACTTTCATTTTGATCCCATAAATCTTCTATAGGTAGCGGGCCAAAACTTGCAGGCACATCTCCACCTTCATTATTTATTATTGAAGTGTTTAAATCTCTAACTAAACCGGTTGTACTTGTTTCGTAGTATATGTCTAAATTAGACACAAAAGGCTCTGTTTCTGCAACACCTAAGCCAAAGCTATTTGAAGAAATATTAGCAGCTGTAACACCAAACTGTTGAGATCCATTTAATCTTGCTATCAGTGGATTTGTTTCACTAGCATAAAACTCATCATATATTAACTGAAGAGTTTCTACAGTAGCTGTATTTACTTCTGTTATTTCGTTTATAAGAGTGTTAAAGTTTGAATCTAACAAAGAAGATATGTTAACAACATCTATTAAGTTTTCTGCGTTTACGTTAAATTGTTCACTATACGTTAAGCTTGATGTGCCAGTAGTAGCATCAGAATTATTTATAGGTTGCACTCTAGCATAAAGACCTATTGTACTTCTATACTGTTTTTGATCAGGCCCTACTTCATTTAAATCTCTAGGTACTTTATTTATATTGTCATTTGTTAAAACAATATTAGAAGTTACAGTGTCTTCATTTGTTGGAAGCCAACTATACGGAGTAGTTGTGCCGTTTTGATTTGGATATCCAGATAAAACACCAGGCATATAAACATTGTAATACTCTTGTTCACTTTGTTTTACTACAATTTTCCATGAGTGCCATCCAAGAGGATTTGGAGGTCCAACTGTTATTTTAATTTTTGCATCACCATTTCCACCTGTTATTGTAATTGTTTCTCCAGATCTATAATTTGTGCCTGGATTATTAACAACAACTCTTTCTATTGTACCTGCGACTGTTGACGATTCTGTTATATCTACTGTTAAGCCTGAGCCTTGAGACTCTGCAAAATCAGTTGTAGTAGCTACATTAGTAGCATCTACGTAGCCTGTTCCAGCATTAGTAATTTGTTTAACTTCATCAACTCCATAACTGTCATCTTTATAAACACCACCATAACCTTCAGTGCTAGACAAGAAAGGTATAATAGTGTTAAACATTGTTAATAAAGAATTACCTGGCCATTCTAGAGTTGTAAACCCAAACGTAGTATAACCACCATAAATAGTGTCGGCACTAAAGTTTTGAGCGCCAAATGTAGTACCATCTTCATTATTAGATAATATAACAGATGATTCTCTTCCATATCTATCTGATAAAACAATTCCAACTTGATAAGTTCTATTTTGTTTTAAAGTGTGATTAGGATATTCTATTTGACTATTACTAGTAGTGTTAACTGTTTGCTTAAGAGCAATAGCTAGTTGATAATCTAAAAATTCAGGTGGTGATTTTTTATCTCTATAGTTTCCATATACAATCCTATTACTTATAAGTTCTTGAGCTCTAGCTCTAACAGGAACCATATCATACACTCTAGTCGATTGATCTTGAGGAAGAGTTTTTATAGGCTGCGTAGATATATACTTATAGCTATAAACTTTAGTGTTAAAGTTACTAGACATGTTCTGCTCTACTGTTGCTATGGGTATTGTTTCTACTACTTTTATAGCTATTTCGTCAGATTCTTTGTAAAGTATTTCTACGTTTTTAATTTTAAAATCAGCACTAGGATTTGTTGTTTCAAATAAAATATTTAATATTATTTGAGTGACATTGTTTTCCATAAACTGCACAACAGTACTTCTATATGCTTGTTGAGAGTCTGTTGACCAGTCATCTATGTTTGTTGTAGGCGGATCAACTAAGGCTTCAGCTAAAAAATAACCATTTTGCTTAGGTATAAAAGCTATTTGAGTAAACGGAGCCATTAAAGAATATTCACCGTCATCAAATTGAAATCTATAACTAAATCTTACAAATTTATCTTTTAAATAGTTTTTATCTCCAGCAAAAGTAGGATCAGAGTCTGGATTTGCAGTTCCATCAGGAAGCAAGGCTTGAGCGGGATTGGTCATTGTAGACTTTACACTACCAGCGGCAGATTGATCAGCATCTATATTGATTAAACTAATAGGATTAAAAGGCGCATAAGTAGCAACAGATATACTATCCTCGTTTTTATAATAATTAGATAAAACGTTTACTGAACCAGTTTCATTTGCTATAGCTGTGGTTAGGTTTATTTTTCTAGGCTGATTTCTATCATCAGTCCAAAACAACAATTCTTCTATTCTACTAACGCCTATAATATTGCTTCTTTTAGAAAAATTAAGAAAAACCCCCGTTACAAGAACACTAACTTGCCCAGTTACATGATCATATAGATATATAAAATGCTGACTATTGGGAGGGGCAAAATTATCAACACCGCTAGCCGAACTGTCAACATGATCAGTGGCAAAAACAACAGTTCTGGAAAACTGCTTATCTACATAGTAGCCGATAGCCGTACACCTATAGTTTCCTAAGGAAGTAGGCTGTATTAAGTTGTTTCCTAAAACATTCTCTAAAGCACCAACTTTGCTACCCTCTGATCTTGTTATAGCTAGATTTCTAGCATCTCTATATTCGCCAGGTGGTAAAATGCGATCATCAAGATCTTTATTCATTTTACCTTTAAGAAAATTTTTCTTATCTTTAGCCATTAAATTTTAGTGTTTTATCCATTTAGATTTACCTCTCATAACTTGAACTATTTCATCAAGCTTAATATTAGATAATCTTATTTTAGCATTTCTTAATTTAGCACTGCGATCTCTTTTTAATCGTTGAACTAGGTATTCTTGTTGACCAGATCTTGTAGAAGCAATGTTATATAATATAGAAGCATATAAAGCGTCTTCTGCTAGTTTAGGTATTTTCGCATCTACATCATTTGCTAGCCCATCAGATATGTATTCTAATACTATAATTTTGTTAACTAAATCACTTGAAAAAGAAATTTTACCTTCTCTGTAATTGCAATTAAACCAACCGTTTCTTTGAGCATATTGAGGCACTAAACCATATTGTTGTCCGTAAAACCCAAAATTATCTAGTCCATAATAATTAGCCCAGTATAAATAATCATCAAAGTTTTCAAAAAACTCTTGACTAATTATTTTATCATTAGCGTTTTTCCATCTTTCTTCTGTTATAGAGCTACCTTCTATATTAGACCCAAAGTTATCTTGAACTGGTATTCCACTGGCGTCTTGAACAGGGTTTTCGTAAGGACTTGTGGTTAAATTGTTTACAGGATATATAGGTCTTTTTACGCCCATATGATCTATATAGCAAACACTAACATAGTTTACGTAGTTTTGAGGTAGTGGCAAACTAAGACTAGCGGGAACAGTTAATTCTTGAGAGTGTATACTTTTTAAAGTATCATAGCTAAATTCTTGTAAAGATCTTTTGGCAAAAAATAAAACATCTGATTTTTTAGCATGCTGTAATATTTTACCATCTCCAACATAACCAACCATGAAGTTGTCTATAGCATCATTTAAACTTATGTACTCATATCCTCCATAGTTATTTTCAACCGCCATGCCAAAAGCATCTTGATTACCATAATTGCCTCCGCTTAAAGATTTTAGCTGAACAACTATATATTCACTTGCAGGCAATGCAGCCGTTATTTTAATTACATTGTTAGAAACAGTATAAGCACTAGTATACTCTTGAAAAGTACCAGGTAAACCACTTGGGCTAGTATATAGTTTAAAATTGTTTAAAGCATAGTTGGTTATAGTAGGATCAAAAGAACCAAAAACTAAACTTGTGTTAAAAGTAGTAGTAAAGCTTTGGCCTGCAGTACCGTTGGCGTCTGCGTTAAAAATCTGAGCTCCTTGATAATACTGCTGATTTGTTTCATCAACAAGCGCTCCAGTGTTATTTGTTCCTGTATAACTCATTTATTTAAGATTTTTCGTTTGCTTCTATTTTTTGAGACTCTTGTTCTGCAACTTGTATTATAGTAGGATCATTTATTATTATACCACAATATTTTAAAATTCTAGCAATAATATTAGTTTTTTCAGATATATCTAATGAAAAATTTGCAGATCCTTGTGCTTGATATATATATTGCCCTACGTTTCCAATAACAAAATTCCAAAGTGGTTGAATAGGGTTTGATATTCCATTGGCTATAATACTATTAGGAATTGGATCTATTTTTAAAATTAAACTACTATAAGGCGCAGAAATAAGCGTTAAAATATCTCCTTGAGTTAAGGTGTTTAATTTATTAAAAGTAATAGTACCCGCGCTTAAATCTCCAGGGTTAGTAGGAATATAAGATGTTACTAATGTATCAGCAGTTACATTGGTACCTATCACCTCAAGTGGTTGAATTGTTCCCGATGTCACTGTTATAACTGCAGTATTTGAGCTAGTTGTAGATTGATTAACAGTTGCTGTTGCTATAATTTCTTGAACTATACTATTTGTTGTATAATATATTGGATATTGCTTTGTAGGCGCAGTCAATTTAGATCTTTTTATGGTATTAAAATCTTTAACGCTTACACATTGTGCTATAGGTGAAGGATGTGTTCCATTTGCGTTATAATTACAAACTACGTTTCCTAACTTATAAAGTCTAGCAGTTCTTTGAGGCACAAAAGCATTTACAGATGTGCTATAGCCTGTATCATAATAAAAATTTATCTCATTTTCAAAAGGATATAACTTATAGCTCAAGTCTTTATAAAGATTAAAAAACTCAGTATCGTTTTGCGTGTTGTTTTGGTTTAATCTGTTTAATTGATTACCGTCAGGAAAGTATGAAGCAAGTATTTCGTCTTGTACTTGCAGCGCTAAACTATTAAACTCAGTAGGAGTTATATATCCTCTTTGTTCTTTGTTCAATATGTACAAGACTGTAGTATATACTGTATTTATGTTTACCGCCATATTAATTTTTTTTAATACTAAAAAGGCGGCCGAAACCGCCTATATTATAGTATCACTTGTTTTTATAGTTTTTTATCTATAGATTTATAGATCTCAACACCTTCGTCTGTTTTCAAGAAAGCAGCGAATGCTGAGTAAGGGTTTTCATCAAAAGGTACGTTCATTAATTTTCTACCATTTGATCCCCACATGAATGTTCTTTGATCACTAGACAATCTAATTATACCAGCTTCTTGAGCTCTAATAGCTACATTTCTTAATTGAACATTTTCATCATTAGCTAGACTAATAAAAAGCTGAGGATTACTTCTTGCAAATAAAAGTAAATCTCTTTTAAGTTCTTTAGAACTCATTGTTTTTACTCTTGAGCCTAATTCTACTCTTAATATTGCTTCAGCTTGATCTATGTCTATATTTCTTGCCGCGTTTAAAGCATCTATTTGAAGATCTAATATTTCTAATTGATCAACTGCTTCTTCTACAGCACTATATTCATCATACATTTTACCTTTTAAAGGGTGATATAATGATAATAGTTTTTGAAGATTTTGTTTTTCTTTTGGAACAACTAAGTCTCCATCTCTAAATATAATATGCCCCAGAGTAACCTCTCCTTTTTGTTCATCTACAAGTGGTGAGTCTTGATTTGTTGCATATCTTATTTCTCTTTGTTTACCTGTTTTTTCATCAAAATAAAGTAAGGCATGTTTTCTTGTATGCTTACCAGGTATTGTGAAGGTTATAGGTGATTTATTATTTCTTAAATAATAAACTCTATTTTTAATTTCCCACTCAGGTTTAGTAGGTTTAGTTGGTGTTTTTGTAACCACTTCCTGAGGTGCAACCTCAACAGTTGTTTCTGCTGTAGCTTTTTTAGCCATAATATAATAAAATTAAATAGTTAATAAAAAATCCTAGGGCCACTCTCACGGTGTGACCCCAAGATTTAATTTAAGAAGTAATTACACTCCCTTGAATAATACAAAGTTGTTAGCAGCTTGTACAACTAAACATCTCTCTGATAGGAAGTTTACCTCCATAGCGTCAAGAGTAGATGTAAATGCGCCACCAGCAGAACCTGTTAACCAAGACTTCATGCGACGATCATCAGCTTGTGAAGCTCTGTATCGTACGTGCAAGAAAGGTCTACGGATGTTAGTTCCTAGTACTTGATCGTATACTGTTGATGTTCCAGCAGGAATTAAAACTCCTTCAATAGAATTAACACCAACAATACCTCCACGAGTTGAAGCGTCGTTCAAGTATTTCCAGTCAGTTTTGTAGAAATCATAAGATCCTCTTCGGAAACCGCTGAACCCTAAGTTCAATGCCATTTCTTCTGAGTTTTCAAACAAACCAAAAGCAGTTCCTCCAGCGTATCCACCAGAGATGTTAGCTAGCATGTCATCAAAATCAAGAGCAGTTTGTCTTTGTAAGAAAAGCATGTTTTCTTCAATAGCACCTTGAGTATCTAAGTTTTTCAAAATAGCGTCAAAGTCATCAATTCCAGCAGCAGCTGTAAATCCTACCTGTACGTTACCGCGGTCTTCAATAGCAGCAAATAAACCTTCACTACCAGGTAGCTTTGCAGCTCCTAGATTTGCAGCCGTAGCAGTTAAAGCAGATTTTTCAGCTTCCACCATAGACATTTCTAAGTAATCTTCAAAACGTAATCTTGTTTCAGACTCGGCTTTTAAGTACCATAAATATCCAGATGTTCCGTCTTCTGTAGCAACTTCCACCCATCCAATTTGTGCCATATCAGATCCAGAAACCGTGTATTGGCTTCTAAGAATTAATGGTGTATTTGAAAATTGAGTAAAGCTAGGATCTACAGATACGTATCCATTTGCAGCAGCACCAGCTGCAGCAGTGTTAGACGTAATTGAAGTTCCTTTGCCATAAGCAGAACCATAAACAAATATTTTAATTCCAGCTCCAGCTGTAATACCGTTACCAGCAACTAAACCTGTATTATTAAAAGCAGCTACTTTAATGCTAGCACCACCAAAACCGGCAGCACCATCACCTAGAGTACTTTCAACAACTAAGGCTTTAGCTTCTGCTCCACTTGTTGGATCTAAAACAACAACAGTGTCGTTTACAGAAATAACGTTAGTTACGCCAGCTCCAAAAGCAATAACGTTTGTCGCAGGTGGTCCTGCAACATCTGCTGCTACTTGACAGCCATCGTAAGAAATGTGTAATCTATTTTGTTCAGACCAAATTACTTGATCAGATGTCATTGGCATTTCAGCGCCAACCATGCGCAAGAAGCCTGATAACGTTCTGTTTCCATAACGCTCTACTTCTTGTTCATAAACTTCAGGTAAGTACTGCTGAGCGAATGTATCACTATCGCCAACATTAGCACCACCGTTAAATTGTAGGTAGTTAGAATCTAAAATCTCTTGTGTTTGAGATGGGATTATACTACCAAATTGAGGTTGTAAACTCATAATTTTAAATTTTTATTAGTTAAATTTTCTAGTTTTTATTTTTAATTTTGTAGAATCAGCGCCAGAAATAGATTTAACTTTAAGTCCGTTTAAATAAACTTCACCTTGTGTTGATCTAGCTTTAGTATCAACTGGGTTTTTTGATTTACTTACTACGTCTTTAATAGCGTCAGCTTTTCCTTGCTCGTAAAAATGAGCTGCGATTTTATCTACGTTTTCAGCAGCATACATAGCTTTGTGATAACCAGAAGTATCTACAACATTACCTTTATCATCTAAGAACCTCTTAATTAGATTGTTAATGTTAGACTGGTTTTCTGCAACTTTATCAACATTTTGAATATTATACTTATATTTCTTTTCACCTACATTGATATCAAAACCTTTGAAATCATCGCTAAAAAGTTTTTGTGTATTATTTTTAAATGATTGATGCTGTTGCTCAGCTTGTTTTTGCTCCTTATTGTATCTATTGAAAAAGTCCATAGCTTTTTGTTGATCTTGAGTAACGCCCGGTCTCAACTTGATCTCGTCGTAATATTTACTCTTTGTTTCTTCTAAAAAGTTTTTGGCTTTTGCAACTTCTTCTTTAAACGCAAGTTTCTTTTTTCTTACGTCTTTTTCCTCATCTAATTCTTCATCATAATCAAATTCTTCTAAAAGAAGATCAAGATCTTCAGAATCTAAATAAGGTTTATTTTTTTTGTAATACTCTTTAATAAGAGTTTTATCATCTATATTACTGTAATCAGCATTTAAACGAGTATAATCTTCTATTGTTCCACCAGTTTCTTCCATGAAAGAAACTAGCTTTTCAATATTTTCAGGTAAAGGTTTACCTAATATTTTTTCATCTCTTATAGCTTCTTTAACTTCAGCTTCAACTTTATTAACTTCAGCTTCTGTTACTTCTTGGATCGGAGAAAACCCTTCAGCAGCCTCGTCGGACTCTTGTACAGGTTCTCCCACCTTTGTGCTATCTCCGGATGGTTCTTCCACAGATACCTTCTTTGTTTCTCCGATTTGAATGGCATCGTCTTTTTCTTTTTTTATTACTACCTTTTTAACCTCTGGTTCTAGTTCGATCAAAGGTTCTTTAGGATTAACATTTACCTTTGTAATGTTATCTTTTGTTTCGTTAAATTTTTTAGGTGTTTTCTTTTTTATCTTAAAATCACCCTCTTGCTTTACAGCTTCTTGTGTTTGTTCTGACATAATATAATATAATTAAATAATTAAATAATTAAACCATTGGTAATTGGTTTGGGTTTTCAAAGTCTACAGGTAAACCGTCAGTTTGTCTTTGGCTTATCATTTTACTTTGCTGCGTACCTTCCATTTTTATACGCTTGTCTTTTCTGTTTTCTTTCTCTTGTTCTTTTTGATCCTGAGTTTGTAGTTCTGCTTGTTTTAACTGCATATTAAATTGATGCTGTATTTGCATTTTTTGTTGATCAAGCTGAGACTGTATTTCCATTTTTTTAATTTCCATTTCAGTTCTAGCTTGCTCGTATTGAACTTTAGATCCTGATATTGCCTCTTGCTTTTGAACTTCAGCCATAGCTGTTTTTTCAGCTGTTTCAGCTTGAGCAGCGGCTTGCGCCCGCATATTAGACTGCTGAATTTCCATATCTTTAGCTTGCTTTCTTTTTCGCTTAATTTTAAGCATTTGATTTGCAAGTTTGATATTTTTTATTTGTCTTAAATCTATAGCATCATCTAAATCAATATTACCGGCTTGTAGCGCTATTTGTATATTTTGTTCTAGCTTTGCTTGCTCTTCTTCGTCAGGTTCAAGTTCTAAAAATATACCAAAATCATGTAAATTTAAATCTTCTATTTGACTTAAAGTTTCAACGTTAAATACAGATATCGAGTTTTTTAACGATTCAGCTGTTAATGGAAAGTCTAAAGCATCTGCTATTTTTAAAGCTATATTTTCAGCTAGTCTAAGAGTTATATATAAGCTAGATTGATTTATATGCTTTGTCGCTGTGTTAGAAGCGGTTGCAGCTAGTTTTTGCAAACCTACTAATGTATTTCTATCAGGTAAGCTACCGTCTCGTGCTTCGTTCAATCCTGTAACATCACGTATCATTTGTAAGTAATATTGATACGTAGTTATTAGACTTTGTATCTTAGCACCACCACTACCAGTTTGCAGCTCTTGAATAGGTACTTTTCCTCTATTTAATTCACCATCTTGAGTTAAAGATCTACCTACTATAGAACCTGTCTGAAAATACATGTTTAATGCTTCGGCTGGATTATAGTTTGTTCCATTACCAAGATCAACTTCAGCTAAACCATCCATGTCTAAATAAACACCATCAGGCACCATACGTGCTAAAACCTGTTGAAGCTTTAAATGAGTTATTTGAATCATATCAGCAAATCCAACACACTTACTAACTAAAGAGTCAATACGTCCTTTGTACATGCGAGGAGCGCAAATGGTGTAATTCATTTCTACTTTTGTAGTATCAGCATAAGGTCTTGACATGTTTTCAGCTAACTCCCATTTGACAAGTGTATCAGTTCCTAGCACTTTAGCTCCACTGTATAAAACCTCTATTGATCTTGATACTCTTTCAAAGTTATCATTTTCAGGTGGATTAAATGTATCTGGCTTCTCTATGGCTTTTAATAAACCTTGATCTGTTTGTTTTATTTTAAATACTTGATTGTGGTATGTTTTATAATCAAAATATAAAACCTGAACAGTATTCTCATCGTAACCTCCCCAGCCAGTTATATACTGCCTGTTTCCAGGCATAGTCTGTATTCTTTTTAATTCTTCTTCAGGTATATTAGGAAATTCTTTTTTAAGTTCTGGTATTGTAATAGATTTTATTTCACCTACATAATATATATCTTCAAAGTTAGGATCTTCTGTATAGGAATAAACCATGTAAGCAGGGTCAACATAATCTAAAGTTACACCGTTAGCTGTGTTAAAGTTTGTTTTTGCTGCAGCAATGCCACAAACAGTTAAATCCATATTCAATCTACGTCTTATTAGATCGTATTTATTTTGAGCCATTATAGAAGTAATAGCTTCTTCTTCAGCTATTTCTATAGCTTGCTTATAACTTAATTGCATATGAAGCTCTAACTCCTCTTCTGACTCTGGTATTAAATCCGGGTTTGGAGTCTGATATAAATCAATTCCTAATGTATTCTTTATAGTATTGATATAGTTTTTAGCTAGCATATCTTCATACATTTTAGAAGCATATGAAGTTCTTTTTTTAATAGAAGAAGGATCTTGCGCGTAAGCTTTTATTTCATAAGCTTTTGAAGATATACCATTTACTACAATGTCCACAAATTTAGATAAAATAGGTACTGGTTTCCAGTCTAAATTTAAATAAGACAAATCACCATTTATAGATAATTCATCTTTGTATTTTTGAACAGGTTGTTCGCCTCTAGCATATAATCTAAGAGTGTTAAAATTATTCCAATTAGTTAAATATCTATTGCCATTTAACCTACCAGATTTAAACCATTCATACTCAATAGCCATAGCTACTTGACTGCCGTATTCCCAGCTAGCTTTTTCTTGATCGCTAACTACTTGACTTGGAAAAGCGCTATTTGAATTAGTATATATATTCATTTAACTTATTATTTTTGATGTAATTCCTCTATTGTCGTATCTTTTGATACCTAAATCTACAGGTTTTAAATTTATTTTATTAACAGGAGAATATCTATGTTTATTACAAGCCATAAGAGCTAATCCAGAACTAATAGAAGCATCATGTCTGGTTCTGTTATTTATATTAAATTTAGACCAATCATCTAGTGTTCTTTGAAAATACATATCACCATACCCAGTTTCTTTTAAACCCACAAATGTCTCTATATAAGTTTCAATAGCAGAGGCATGAGCTTGCTTTATGTCTTCACTTGAGTTTGGAATACCACCTATTTCTTTTTCTGTTATAGAAAGTTTGGTGTATTTTTTATCTGGTCTATTCATAGCGAAACCTCTATAACCTCTTTTTTTAAAATAATACAAAAGTCTAGGTTTGTTATTTTCTGCTAATATAGGCATACCATAAAAAACACAGGCCATTAATACATCTTCAAAAAATATTTCGGCTGTTTGTGGCCTAGCTATATATTCTAAGAAGAAATGATTAGATGGAGCTTTTTCCATACTAAACTTAGTTAAACCATGTAAAGAACCTTTTGATCCTCTTTTGTCAACTGTTCCAGATATGTCATATGGATCACAACCAAAAGCACCCACGTGTTCATTGCCAGGATACATAGTATTATATTTATTATATCTTCTGTTTTGAAGCTCTAAATCTGGAACCCATGTAACATAAAATCTTCCATTGCTATTAGGAGAAAAAATAACATTTGTATCTTTCTCTCCATTTTGCCAACTAAAAGATCCTCTAGTAACATTTATAGAATTTTTTAAATCTTCATTAAAGTCTATTTGCTCGTAAATTCTAGTTAGATTAAATAACGAGTCTTTTGACTCATCTCTAAATGCGTGTTTAGTAGTTCTTGGAAATTGTCTGTAAAATTCATTTAAAGCATCTTGATCTTGCTTTAAGCCTTCTACTTCATTTTCCCAATACTCTATAACACCTTGATCGATTGTTTCGCCCTGCGGCCCGCTAATTTTTTTACTTGGGGTGTCGAATACAGGTAAGCCATGAGAATCGATGTATCCTTCGTAATTCCACTCCATAGGTATAAACAAGCTATATAATCCAGAGCGAGTTTGTCCATTTGCATTTCGTTGAGTGACGTCTGAGTCATTGTATAGTTTTTTAAAGTTATCTCCTCCTTTATCTAATGAATTACTAGTTGAACCCATCATACACTTACCTATAACTCTACTACCTAATCGTAAACACGTTTTCGTAACGCGCCAGTTGTTGAGGATGTTCGTCGGACGCTCCCATTTACCGCTTTCGTCGTGGACGAGTAATTTGAGTTTCTCACCGTCGTACGAGTTGTCACCGGTATTCTTCCAGTCGATCGTGGTGTCGAGGCCGTCGAGCTCACGTAATGTCTCGTTGGTTTCGAGTTTCTTACGGGTGAATTTACTGGCTGGTACACGGTAGGCGAGCTCTGTCTTTGGCCTGTCCATACCGTCCTGTATCGGCTTGAAAAAGAAGGGGTAATTAACCGATATCGGTACCACTTTGTCTGTAAACATCTTCTTCGCATCAGGTCCACTTTTTGATAAAATGCCAAATCTAGAGTCGCTTGATATGGTTGCCATATTAACGCACTCCCCGGACGCCATAAATGAAAATCCAGATCGTCTATTTTTAAGGTAGCACATTCCATATGACCTATGATCGGCCTTGCAAGCTTCCCAGAATATATAGAATAATCTGTTTGATTCCCTAAAATCTGGTTGCCCAACATCAATCTTGGACCACTGCAGGTACATATAGTGAGTACCAGTAAGGTAAGTAGCCACATTCTTATTATAGAACCAAAAGCCTTCTTCCCTGCGGACGAACTCATTATCGATGTAATCATACCATTTTTCTTTAAAGTCTAGTGGATATTGTTCCCAATCAAATACAGACTTTATTTTTTTTAATACTTTAGGATATTCTGTATACTCCCACTTGTTAGTTTCAAACTTATGTAGATTCTTAGCTATTGGTAAAGCTATTTTTAAGTTTTGTATTTCGTATATATCACCTATTGTACCGTCTTTACTTATTATAACAATATCGTGTTCTTTGTTATAACCGTACTCCCATTTTTTATAACGGTTCATACGTTTTAAAACCTTAGGTTTGATGTGATCTTTTAAGACCTTATATAACGTTTGCTCGTACATTATTTCTTAGATCTTCCTTCAGCAAAACCTTTAAAAGTTCTTTCTTCCTTAACTTCTTTAGGTTTTTCGTTTAATAAGTTTTCTTCTTCTTCAATGCGATTAAGTATTTCAAAGGCATCGAATATAGCTAGCTTTTTAGTAGCTGCTGCGTTCTTGAGTCTGTCAGCTGATATATCATCATCTGAATCAACAATAGCTTCTTTAGCTACCTTGATTAACTCTTCAACTGCTCGCTGCCCAGCTTGGATTATATTCTTCTTCGTTTCCTTGGTGTTCATATTTAATTACAATATCATTAGATTTCATACAGTAAAGTCTCTTACCTTCAACTAAAAACTCCCATTCACTATTAGGTGTATAACCAACTAAGTCTCCTGGGTTTATTTCTAGTGCTTCTAAGAACTTATTGCCATATTTTAATATACCAACAAGCTTACGCTCTTTATCAAGCGTTAGAGAATCATTACTTTTTATAGGTGTTATAAAACATCTGTCACCAACAGTGTTCCAACCGTTTTTATTTTTATATAAATAAACCTGGTCAAGGTTGCAGAAATATAGATCATTTTCAAAATAAGATCTGCTTTTCTTTTTCTCACCTTTCATGTCGTAAAAGGTTCTAAACACGTTTTGGTGTATAACTACTATATCACCTTTTTTAATACTTGATTTAAAAGCGAGTGGTGTTTCTATAACTTTAGCTAAGCGGTTTACAAACTTCCAGTTTTCAACTTTAGTATTGATAACAACGTTTTTACCCGCTATTTTAACTGTGTTTTTGTATTTATCACCAACAGGCTTTACGATAAAATCGTATAAGCTTTTCATTAATATTCTAAATCATACTCAACAGATATAGCCATGTTAGAATTAAACTTCTTCCATGGCAATACCTCGTTGTTTTTCTTTATGTGAATATTGTAAGATCCATCAGTTTCATTAAACAAAATATAAGCTATTTCGTGGCCACCATAAACTTGTTGACCTACAGAGTAATGCATAGCTTCGTTTTTGTAATCAGAACCTATACTGATTTTTCTTATAACTGAATCCACTATTCTTCTTTTTTATCTTCTATTTCTTTTAACTCTCCAGTCTGTAAATCAATGGTAACTTTACCATATTCTTTTTCTAAATCCACTTTGAATTTTTCAATTTCTTGATTTACTTCTGCAATCTTATGTAATAAAGAGTGCTTTTGAGTTTCTAATGCTCCTATGTTTTCAACAAGTTGTCTTAATGCTTCTTGCTGCTCATTTATTTGTTTAAGTTGTTCTTCTGTAATTTTTGCCATTTGATTTGATTTAATTGTTTTATAATTATATAGTTACACTTGTTTTTTTAAATCTACTTATTACTGAACTAGTATTAAGTCCCCTGATGTTGTTGAGGCTGAGTCTATAGATTTAAAAGCAAATTCTAAAAAACCTGCACTTGCGGCGGTTGGTATTGTTATAGGTCCAACATCGTTAGCTAATTCGCCTACTATATTTCCAGCAGCACCTCCTACATAAACAGAAACACATTCATTGTTCCAAAATTTAGTAGAACCAGGATATGTAACATCAGTAGCGTCTAGTGTTATTGTAACAGATCCTGTTGGTGTACCGCCGCCAGCGCCTACTCCCGCCTCTAAACTTGCTGCGTTAAAAATTATAGTTTTACCTACCGCTGTTGCATTTAAAAGCGCTGCTTTAGAAAGATTTTTGTATTGCACTGATACCTTTTGTACTGTACCACTTGGGTTTGTTTGAATAAAAAAATCGTAAACCTCACCAATGTCATCACTAGTAGCAATTATGCCAGCAGTTACTAATGCGGTTTTTAAACTTCCGCTGCTTGGAGTACATAATCCAGACGCGCTTACTGCTAGGTTTGCAGATGTATCAGCAGTTTTATTTAATCCTTTACCATTTTGTAGTACACTTGTTGTCCAGATTATTCCTTTTACTGCAAAATTATTTAAACTTGATATAAAGCTTCCCATTTTTTTTATTTATTACTTATTGATTTATATTTTTCAAAACCGCGTGATCCAAAATAAGCCACGTATACGGTTGTTAATAGTTGTTTTAATAGTTCTATCCACTCTTGTTCTACAGTAAAAGATATTTCGTGATGACTGTCTACCCAAATAAAGGCTATAGCCATAAAAGATAAAAATATCAAAGCCATTGGCCTAGTATTTTTACTAAGCCAAGAGTCTGATGTCATATCGCTTTCCCAGCGCTTTGTTATTTGAATATCTGCTTCAGCTGTAGCCTTTTCAATTATTACTTGAATCTCTTTTTTAATCTGAAGCTTTTCTTCTTTAGTAGTCGTAAGTTTATCTATAGCATCTCCAACGTCTTTTATAACGTTACCGCTAAGCCATTCCCAGATTTTTTTCATTTACGCGTTTCTATAAGCCTCGTCTTCCCAAGGCAAGTTTTTTGCTCCTTCGTTCATCTTGCTTCTTGGATATGTTTTACCTTTCCAATAAACGTTTTTATCATCGTAGTTTAAATCACCACGCTTCATTTGGTCTATATGTACCATTTCGTGATCAACTACTTTATTAAACATAGCGGAATCTACATCTTTATTTATAATAATAGTTCCGTTGTTGTTAGCCTTACCCATGACATCACTTTCCATTTCTACATGATATATTGGTGTAGTAAATAATTTTTTATCGTACGGAGGATTGCTTAGTTTAAAGGCCATATTTTATTTGTATGGAAACATTTTATTTAATGCTCCTTTTCTGGCCTCACAACCGCAAGGGATTTTTAACCCCTTGCTCATTGTGTCAACCATTTTCTTAATGCCTGTAGCTTTAGTAAATTTTTCTATAGAATCTCCTAAACCTTTAGACTTCATATTATGATACTATAAAACTTCTAATGTATAGTTGTTTAGCAGGATCATACTTAGCAGTAGCGTCGTCTGTATCTTGACCTAAGCTAACTGTTGATTTTACACCACCTGGATTAGCTGTTATTGCTTTGGTGATAGCGCTTTTTAGTATGTTTAAAATAGTTCCTGTTGCGGGTGTTGAAGCGCTAGGCGCTCCTGTAGCTGATACAGCAATACCTACTGTTAGTATTTTTGCTGAATTAAGAAAAGTAATAGTAGCAACTGGTACACTGTTGTTAGCTTCTAAGCTACATACAACAGTTGCGATGTCTCCAGCTGGTACTAAATTGTCTCCATCTTGAGCAGGAGCTGCAGCGTTTGTGCCTGCTAGTGTATATCCGTTTGTTACCGGAAAATTAATAAATTGTGCCATTTTGTTTTGTTTTTAATTGTTTGACTTGGTTTTGGTTATGTTGTTTTTTTGGGTTTTACAGATCCCTACTGTTTGTTTTAGTTTCTAGATGTTCCTGGTCCACCTTTTCCAGTCTTGCCTGTTAAGTCTGATACAACTCTTGCTTTTAAAGCTTGAAGCCTAGTTTGCTGTTTTGGTTTTGGCTTTTTAGCGTCTGCTGCATTTCTGGCTTCACGTTTTGCTTTTACTGCGTTTAATCTAGCTAATTCTGCTTTCTTTTCTCTTTTCAATCTAGCTTGACGCTCAGCGTATGTTTCTTCATTTTCATTCAAAGGACTGTGCCCCATTTTATATGGGCTCATTGTAGCTGCTGAAGTATAATCTGCTTTGGAAGCTGATTGATCTCCATGAGATGAACCGGAATGACCGTGATAGCCTTTATCGGTACCTTTATAGTTTTTATAGTCTGATCTAGTCTTTGACTGATCACCTTTCATTGCGCCATATTTTTTAGCTGGTGAGTCATGCCCCATTTCAGCTGGACTATGCCCCATGTGTAATGCAGACTGTGAGTGCTTAGACATCCAAGATCCACCCATTTTCATAGGTGATTCATGACCCATTTTAGCTGCAGAACCCATGCAGTGTCCTTCTAGCGGACTATGCCCCATCTGCATTGCAGAAGCTCTTTTGTCTACTGGCATATCTTGCATTAAATCTTTTCTTTCTTGTTTGGCATAACCTTTATTTTGGTTTTCCATTGGGCTGTGTCCCATTTTTGTGGGTGATTTTTTTCCGTAAGGCATAATGTTTATTTTTTATTTATGATCTATATTATTTTTTTAATGTTTTCCTTTTTTTCTATCTCGATCATGAACTCTTTTATAAATGTTCTCCACAATAGATCTAGGTATTTGTTTAGATTCTCTAGCGTTTTTATCTAAAGTAAAACCTTGGTATGTTCCATCTCCATAAAAAGGATTGTCTACCAAATTTTTATTTTGTTCGATGTCTTTTTGAAATTTATTTTTTTTCTTACCGTCTTCAGAGGTCATTTTAGCTGGACTGTGATGCCTTTTGTCATATTTCATATCGCCTGCTAATTTTGAAATATGCTTCTCGTCAGCAGTCATTTTTTCGTCGCTGTGCCCGTGATGATCATCATATAATACATCACGCTTTAAGTAATCTATATGAGCCGCGTCGTCTCGCTCAGTAGCTTTATAATTTTCTTTTGTTACCTTAGTATGCGCGTGATCCATTGACCATTTAGCGTTACCAGTATATTTTCCGTAATGTCCTTTTTGCATTCCCATTATTTATTTTTTTAATCGCATAGCTTTAATTACAGCTGCTTCATCATCAGTAAGATCATCAACACCAAACCTTGTGCTTTTATTTTTTAAACGCTGGTCAATTAAATCTTGCGCTGCATCTGCTTTTCCTTGAAGTTTTTCTGCTCTTTCTAATTTTTGTTTTCCTCTATTAATAACCTTACCATCTTTATCCACATAGATTGCATTTCCTTTTTTGTCAGTAACACCATCTTTTATTTTTATACCTTGATCATCAATTTTAGCTTTTCTTTTTTGAGCTCTTTCTAATTGAGTCTGTGGATCATTTTCTCCTGCTATAGCCGATATAGCGGCGCCAGCTATTCTGTCTTGTAATTGTTGAAAATCTTGTCTATTTGAAACATAAGTTTGACCACCAGCACCAGAGGTATAAGCTCCCTCAAGAGGTGAATCTTTATGGTCAGCGTCTGCTTTATCTGCTTTATCTAATTCTATATTCACCTTAGGATCGTCTCTATTGTAATCTCCAGGTGTTCCAGATTTTTCCGAAAGTCTTCTAGCTTTTTCTCTATATTGATCTCCATGTTTTTTTATAGGAGATTTCATCATAAAGCTTGATCCAAATTTACCCATTTTTATTTTCTTTTACAACCAAAGTTTTTAGCGTAATTAGCCATTTCAATGACATCGCTACCTTTGTATTTTTTTCTTTTGTATTTTTCTTTATTGCCCATAACTGCAGATGCACCGCTACAAGCGTCTTTAAAGCCGTTCTCTTTGGCCCAAGCTGTAAACTTACCTTTATTTTTTTCCTTAATTTCAGGAAATTCTTGTTTTTTTAAAAATGGAGAACTATACATTTTTATAAACTTTAGCTTTACTACTAATTGGTCCGGCTGTGTATTTACATGGAAACTTTAACACCTCCATGCCTGTAATTCCAGAGCTAGAACCTACAGCGTGAAGTCTTCCACCTTGATCTAAAGGTCCGTCCCATATTGCGCTTTCACCTACAACTCCGTGTACGTTTTTAGACGCCATTGTTTTATTATAATTTGGATCTGTTTTATGCATCGTTTTTTTATTTTTATATTTCTCTATCGTATGTTCCAGGTATCTCTTCTCCTACAATACTAGTTAATACTCCTCCTAATTGTCCTAAAGCGTTAGGATTATTAGGCATTGGTCTAGGCTCTGCCATCATTTGCTCTTCTGGAGCTTGTGACATAGGTTGACTGACAGCATCGTTTCCTTCTAAAGCACCTAATCTTTGTTCTAGACTTTTCAATTTAGCTCTTACGCCTTCGCCTTTTCTTCTACCGCCAAAAATACCCGCTGCTCCTGCTATAGCACCTCCAAAATTTACTGGACTATTACTCATCTGTTTTTATCTTTATTTACATTATAAATAGCTTTTTTCATAACTTTATCAGTGTATGTCTCGCCATTAATTATCTTGTTTCGTCTACCTGTGTTTATATCTTCTTCGCCTAGCATTATTCTGTATATTCTACTTATTAATTGCTTGCCTTTGAAAGACACTTTGTATATATGGTATTTCTGAGTGGTTCTGTTTCTATGTCTCCAGACCTTAATCCAGTCCTGCTTTAGAAGTCTATTCCAGCGCCGGTTATCCCAACTATAAGAATAAACACCCATCTCAAAGTCTTTCTTAGTGAAAAACTCCATACAATCAAGGTATATAAGAAGTTCTAGATCTGCATCGTTTAAATCATTATTACGACAGGCCCATTTTCTTATAATGCGGTAGTGTTTCAAGAGGTTTAGCTCTCTAATGTCACTAGCGTCTAATCTCATAATACAACGACTATGTCACCTGACTTTATAACGTGATAAGATTCTTTATCAACTTCTATTTTGTGGCCAGCGTGACGATCAAAGTATATTATATCATTTTGTTTAACACCTGCTACTTCGTCTCCTGCAGAAACTACTGTAGCTTGAACATAACGTATATCGTCTCTTTGGCTTTCAGCAAGTAAAAGACCACCAGTTGTTTTAGTAGTCCCTTCTTTTGCTTTGTTTATTATTAAGTTTCTACCTATTGCTTTCATCAATTCTTAAATTATTAATTACACAATCAGTAGATAATATTGTTGTTGCTACAGAGGCTGCGTTTTGAAGAGCGCTCTTGGTGACGAGTAATGGGTCTATTATACCTGACTCGATCATATTTACCATTTTTCCTGTAACCACATTATAACCTTGTCCTTTAGTTGTAGGTGTTTTTAAGTTTTCAACACCAGCATTTTCAAGTATAGTTTTAAAAGGTGCTTTGATAGCTTCTAATAAAACTGTTTCGCCCTTAGACTTAGCTTTTATATTTGTTGCAGCGTTTAATAGAGCAATACCACCACCAGGAACAATCCCTTCTTTAATAGCAGCTTTAGTAGCACAGATAGCATCTTCTACTCTATCTGTTTTTTCTTTTAATTCTATTTCTGAATTAGCACCTACTTTTACAACAGCTATTTTAGCAGACAGCATGGCTAATCTTTTTTCTAATTTTACAAGCTTATTAGGATTTCTTTCTTTTAAAAGTTTCTTTTTTATTTCCTTAATAACACTTTTAATTTCTTTACTTGAGTCTTCTATTTGTAATATTGTTTCTTGATAAGAAGTAACACTTTTTAAGCACGAACCTAAATAATCTAAAGTTATCATCTCCATGTCATCGCCAAGGTCTTCATTTACAATAGTAGCACCGGTTAACATTGAAAGATCTTGAAGCATTTGTTGTTTGTTAACACCATATGTTGGAGCATCAATAACATTTACTTTAATATTGCCTTTCATTTTATTCATAGCTAGAGCTGATAAAACACCCTGTTCTAAATCGCCTATAACAAGCAAGGGTTTATTGTTTTTTATTACGTGCTCTAGCACCGACTGTATTTGTCTTATTGTTTCAACCGGTGACTCAAGTATTAATACTAGAGGATTTTCTAGTTCTGCTGTTTTACTAGCTTTATTTGTTATAAAGTGCGAATTCTTTAAACCTTTATCGTACTGTACGCCGTCTATAACTTCAACCTTAGTTTCTCCTTCAGATGTTTCAAGCATAACAACACCTGTGTTGTCTACCGATCTAAAAGCATCTGCTATAATTTTACCAAGCTTTGGCTCGTTGTTTGTAGATATGGTGGCTATGTTATCTATCATATCACCTTTGACATCTACCTTAAGTAGCTTTAAGTAATTAACTACTTTATCAACTGCTGAGTTAATACCTTCTTTTAACTCTCTTGCATTTGTTTTATCAACTACTTTATAAGCTTCTTTAAGTATTGCATGAGCAAGTACTGTTGCTGTAGTTGTGCCGTCACCAGCTTCTTGTACTGTTTTACGAGCTGCTTCTTTTAAAAGCGTTGCACCCATATTTTCCACTGGATCTCGCAAAATTATTGAATCCGCGACTGTAACGCCGTCTTTTGTAATAACAGGTCTACCTGTATTATCTTCAAGTATAACGCATTTGCCGCTAGCCCCGAGTGTGGAGCTAACAGCTTGCGTTAGTTTTTCAATTCCTTTAAATACATTATCTCTGGCTTCAATACCAAAGTTAAGGTTCTTGACTATTGCGTCTGACATATTTGATTAGATTAAATTTAAGTGTATTGGTTTTATTCAAAGGTTTTAACTACCTTAGGTCCTTTCAAGTGATCTAGCTTTTTCGCGTAGTGTTCTACTGAGCTATCAATTGCTTGTTCTGCACCTTCTATAGTTTCACGTCTTGTAACGTCGGCCCACTCATCTTCTAAAGTGTGGTGTTCGGTTTGATAAAAGCCATTTGGTAGTTGCACTATACGCCAGTTTTTCTTTTCGGCTACATGCTCCCATAATTTTCTGGTTTCATCGGATACTTGTGGTTGACTAGACCAAGAATTAGTCTGGTAATAAATTGTCATTGGTTTTGGTTTTAATTGTTATTATTGGTTTGCACTCACCCGTGCCGGGTATATTTATATACTCACTTGGTTTTAGTGATTTTTACTATGTAAGTCTTATTCTTAGCTCTCCAGCGTTGTGATATAAACCACCCACTGGTATACCGCCTGTTGCTGCAGCTGTATCATCTGCAAAATTAAAGCCTACCACCGTTGGCATAACTATTCTTGGAAACCCACTGGTATACCGCCTGTTGCTGCAGCTGTATCATCTGCAAAATTAAAGCCTACCACCGTTGGCATAACTATTCTTGGAACTTGAGCAACACTACCAGTTCCTCTATTAACTCCGCCTTCTGTTATTATAAGTGCATTAGAGTTTGTATTAGTAGTTGTTCCAACAGATACAACAAATTTAGTTTCACCCAAACCTTGGTTGTAGTTTACTGGAGGATAAGCAGTACCAACTGGGTTATTTCTATAGCCTAACACCATTTGGCCGTTTTCTAAGTTTAGATTAGTACCTATACCAAATGCGTTTTGAAGATCTAAACTAGAGTCTGTAGTTATTATAACGTTGTTACCTAAAATATAACCAGTGTCATTAGATTTAGTTCCTGAAATATTGTTAGAATTTCCTAAAATTATTCCTGATCCTCCAGCACTGGTAAAACTGTTACTCCCTCCTAACACAATACCACTTCTAACGTTACTAAGCGTGTTACTAAAACCAGCAACTAAGCATCTCTCTGTTCCAGTATTTACACCTGTTATAGTATTAGATAATCCAAATATAGCACAAGCAGTGCCTTCTGTCATAGTATTTCCTTGACCTACTGATATTGAGTTATCAGAGTTTGTAAGTATCTGGTTGTTATTACCTACAGCTAAACAGTGATCAGCTCCAGACACAACATCATTATTACCAGCACCAATAACCATAGACGTGTTGTCTACCGTCACACCACCTGGGTTATTACTTAATACAATACCGTTTCTAAATACAGCTTTACCAGTTTGGTTAGTTTCACTAGCTATAGTTACAAGAGAGCCATTGTCTGTTATATTAGAATTTTGTATACCAGCACCACCAGAACTCCATTTAGTTAGTTTATTAACTGTACCAGTTCCAGTTACAGTACCACCTCCGTCACTAATCCAAGCAACTCCAGTTCCTGTAGAACTTAACACTTGGCCAGCTGTTCCAGGGGAACTACTATTGTCTTGTAATACGTTTAAAACTTCTAATGGACAGCTAGCTCTAAGATATGGTCCACTAAACTCTCCACGACCATTCACGCTTAAATCTCCACTTATTGACAATCTTTTAGAAATTGTAAAAAACTCGTTTGAAGGATTGTATGTCATAAATGAATCACCAAGCGTTCCATTAGGACCATTTGTCCAAATTGGTAAAGTGTTAGTAGTACCAGTTCCAGTTACAGTTCCATTATTAGTGGCTTGTATTTGAACTGTATTACCGCCTTGGTCAGCTAATGTAATACCAGTTCCAGCTTCAAAACTAACATTATCTACAGTTCCGCCAGATCCTGTTAATACTATTTTATAATCATCCGCACCGCTTACAGCGCCTGTTAAATCGTAAGTTGTATCAGTGTCACCTGCTACCCAAGCAACTCCAGTTCCTGTAGAACTCAATACTTGACCTGCTGTTCCAGAAATATTACTACCGTCTTGTAATGGACAACTAATTCTAAGATAGGGTCCACTAAACGCTCCACGACCACTTACACTTAAATCTCCATCTATTGACAGTCTTTTAGAAATATTGAAAAACTGGGTCGCAGGGTTATAGGTCATAAATGAATCACCTATATTCTGGCCATCAGGAGTAAACATGGCTATTGTGTTTAAAGTACCACCGCCTGCTATTAAATTATTAGAACTTATAATATAATCTCCTAAATCACCTACTGTTAAACTTTTTGTCCGATTTTTATTAGGTGCTGATTGAGACGAATCGGTTATAACAAAACTGTCTGAATCATTAGGTGTTGTTTGTTTTGGGTAACTATATATTATTGCCATTTATTATTTATAAATTTGAAAGTTAACAAGCATGTTTGTTCCTCCTGCTTTACCTGTTAAACCTGCTGGTAATAAAACAAAATCAAAATAGTTAGCGTTTTTATTTTCTACGTAACCTATGGCTGGAACTTCATTACCATTTTGATCTTCAGTTGAAGATTCAAATATAATATTAACCATGTAACCTGTATCAGTGTCTGTTCTACCAGCAAAGTTTACTCTACACATTATTCGAGCTGATGTTGAGTTATTCGCGAATGTCCAATCATTTAATGTTCCACCAAAGTCTTGAGTGTTAGATGTAACATTACCTTGATTTTTAAATAAAGGAGTACCTGTAGCACTTACTGATATTGAAAAATTAATTGGTACAAGGCTTTTAGCTAATACATCTTGAGTTTCTTGCAACGTAGCTTTATAAACTTTATTTCCTCCTGAAGTGTCATTAATTATAATAGTATCTGCAAGATCTAATGAAGGTGCTGGTGTGGCTGCGGATTCTATTATATTTCTATTACCAACATATTCTACCTGTATAGTTGTTTCATAGGTTGGGGAAATTGTGCTATTTGATATTGCTGCTATACCACTGCCATTAGTCAACTGAGACCATACACCGTTTCCATCACCTCTTAAAAATTTAGTAGCATCTGGCGAGCCAATAGCTCTTAGTGAATATTCTAAATTACCTGTTGTTAATATGGGATCAGCGCCTGCTCCACCGGTAACTCCTCCGCTTATAAAGTTACTATCACTACTTCCAACGCTTGTGACTGTACCAAGAGAAGAAGGGCCATTTATAGTTAAAGTATTACCTGTTAAAGTAGTTGTTATATTAGTACCACCAGCTATATCTATAATACCGCCTGAACTTATAGCAGTAGGACCACCTGAATCTCCTTGAAGACTAAATGTGTATGTCCCTGGAATTGTAGATAATGTTTGAAGTGAACCATTACCTAACACAACATCATTACTTGTACCATTCCATGGTATAGTTAATGTGCCGTTTGCTGTTAAAGCAGGTGAAGGCCCCAATGAAGCCGTATTGCTACTTGTTGCTATTATACTAGTTATACCAGAAGCACCAGTGTAGTCTATGGTTAATCTTTTAAGACCATTATCCCAGTCTGTTTCTATAGATGTACCTCCAGCAAACTCTATAGTATCTCCAGACGCCACTGTTGTAGCCGCACCTGAGTCACCATCAATAAGCCATGAATAAGTACCTGCTATAGAAGAAGTAGCTTGTAGCGCTCCTGTACCATCTATAAACTGACTTGTTGCACCAGATCCTGCGACAACAAATGTACCTGCTGAGATAATTGGATTAGGCGTAGAAACAGTAAAAGCAGAAGGCATTGTTAAACCTACGCTTGATACTCCACCTGAACCACCACCGCCGGTATAAACAGGTATATTAAGTTCTGTTCCTGCTGAGTTAAAAGCAGCTGCACCTGTAGTGCCATTGTTTGTTATTGTAAACGTTGGCATTTTACCGTTAAAAGTATTCCAGTCTGTAGAACTTAAATATCCGTCGGTAGAGGTTGTAGCTTGAGTAATACCTATATTAGGTGTAGTTGTTCCTGTTACTGTTATAGGTGCTGTCGATGTTATAGAACTTAGTCCTGGTGTTGACCAGTTTCCTAAATAATCTAAATATTGTCCTGCTGATCCACCGGTAATACCAATTGTTAGAAGCGGAGTGGTAGTGGAGTTAGTAACACTTGTTGTAAAAGCTGCTATTGCTGTAGAATCTACTGCAAAATTAGTTACAGTTCCAATTGTACCTAAGTTGTTTATAGCATTTGTTATCGATGTGTTAGTAAATGTGAATATATCACCCGTTGTGGCTAAACTATTACCTCCACTTTGAACAGGTCCTGTATTTAAATCAAGAACTACAACTGGTCCAGTGGAGTTTGTCACTGATAAAAAATTGGAATTAGTAGAAGTTACACTGGTTATTCCACTGCCACCTCCACCTGTTCCAAGAGCTAAAACGCTATTTATTGTTACTGTTCTGGTAGGATTACCTTCTACAGAGACATCTGATATAAGTAATAAATCTTCTGCCTTAGGCGTTACTGTAGTATAAGAATTAATTATAGCCATTGTTTAATTTTTTTTAACCGTGTTAGTTGCACTGTCATAGGTATGTGTGCTAGGCGTAGTGTCTGCTCTGTCATGCGCGCGTTCACCAGCTGTCATTTTGTTTCTTTTCTGACCTTCAGCTGTAAGTGTGCCATCTGGGTTCATATGCCCGCGTTTCTTCAGTAGTGCGTAGGCAAAACCTTTGTCACCTACTTGAGCGATCAGTCTTTTTACTAGCTGATTACGGCCCATATGCTTCTGTGTTTCCATATATCTATATATACTTACAGATAATGGCGAAAACTTACAAAGGGTGACAATAGCCCCTTACTTATATACCTTATAAGGCTAATGTCATACTAAAAGTATAGCATATATTGGGTTATGGTGCTGTACTTTCCTATTTTTTATTCAACAATTTATGTAAAACACAATGTTTTTAACAGCCCTACCCATTATTTTATGATAATTGATCAATTTTTTGGCATTTTTGTTGACAATGTTACAATAAACATTTAGTGTTTTTACTTTACAAACAAAATACAAGTTACATTGGATAATAATATAAAACAAACTATGTTACTTATAAATAAATATCAAATACAATTAACTACTAAAATATTAACCAACAATTATATTTCATTACAATTTATAAATAATAAACTATTTATACTTCATAATCCTTCAAACATTAATATAAATAAATTACTTACAAAAAATAATATAACTTATAAAATAATATAATT
>Ga0209337_1000328_pt1 | contig 37486 bp, 30 predicted proteins | sample LinPmetageLP53_FD_184044 | JGI IMG/M metagenome (GOLD analysis project Ga0209337, IMG submission 184044) | Marine viral communities from the Pacific Ocean - LP-53 (SPAdes) (version 2) | ecosystem: Environmental > Aquatic > Marine > Oceanic | place: Pacific Ocean | collected 2010-02-08
TGTTAAAGCGTTTATTTCTGCAACTAATCTATCAAGAGGTAAGTTGAAAACACCCGAAACTAGATCACCTGTAACTTCGTATGAAGCTCCTAAATTAAATTTACCATCAATGGTAACATCAAAGCCTCTTTCCGCTATAACATCTTTTTTCTTTTTACTTGTTTGTATACCACTGTATACTTTTCTAAGCTTAGACCCAATTGGTGGTGATAAATTAGCAAGCTCTAATACAGTATAAGTATGATCTGCTAGAAATCCTTTTTCTTCTTCTGCTAAATATTTCATATAAGCATTTTTTACTGTAGATATAGCAGCTCCACCAACGCCAGAACCTCTAAGTATAGTATCAATCATGCTATTAGCTATTCTAGTTTTTTTCCTGTCAAGTTGTGCAGATATAGTTTCTTCAGTTTCTTCATCATCTTCGTTAAATCCTGGTATCATTGCAAACAAAGCGTTTTGCAATGTAGAAAATATTAAGTTTTGAATAAAACCGTAATATACTATTTTTGATATATGAGTTTTTGCATCACCTCTGCCGTTTATTAAATCTAAACCAGCTTTTTTCATAAGCCTAGTGTATTGCATTGGCGTGTTTTGAAAGGCTAAAATTAATCTACCTAAAACACTAGCTTGTTGACTTGATATTAACATAGGGTCTGCAGACTGTTGAGCTTCATCAGAAACTTCACTAAAATCAATAAATGCTTTTTGTTCAGCTTCAACGTCTGTAAGACCTTGTTTTTTGTAAGTATTGATTCTATTTCTATAAAAAGTTGCACCACCTGTAGATATAGCAAGACTATCTGCTATTTGAGTAGGTGTAAAACCATATTTTAACAATATACTTATAGCGGTTTGCATTTTGTTTTTTGAACCTTTAACCGCTGCTGCAATTTCAGCTTCGTTAACATCACTTTTTAAACCAGCCCTACGCTGTTTTAGTTTATCTGAATTAAATAATCTAACAACATCTTTCCAGTATTGCGGTTGATTAGCAAAAGCTGCGGCTGCCATCATAGGGTTATTATCACTCCAGTTAACAAAGTTTACCGAAGATATTAATTGTAACAGCGCAGATTTTCTATTAAAAAACATTATAGCACCTATTGAGTTATTAACCCAATTGTTCCATTTGTTTACAATAGCTGAGTCTTTTGATTTAGAAGTTTTGTTTTGACCAGTTTTCATTCTGTAAATAGAATCTACAAGCGCCTCTCGAACTCTAGTACCATAGTTAGCTTCGATTTTCCTTAAATTGTCTTCACTAAAAATAACATCTACATTTTCAATAAACTCTGCTATAAATTCTTTTCTATTTATTTTTGTAGTTAAACTATTTAAATCACTTAGTATAGTGCCTCCGCTCCAAAATTCTGAAGGTTCAACGTATGTTTCTTTTTTTGAAACAGCTAAAACACCTTCTGCAAAAGAAGATAAATTAGCATCTTCTCTTACAGTTTTAGATAGCATTTTTTGATCTCTTTTAGACAAACCTGGGATTGTAAAACCTGCTTTTTCCCATAAATATACTCTGACTGCTTCATCATAAGTATATTGTTGATCTGTTATTTTTGATCTTAATATCTTTTGGATTTTTGGAAAACCTTTAACTAATCTAGCAAAATCGTTAGACACTTGCTGTCTTGCTTTTTCTATAGCATTAACACCTTGTGTGTAAGGCTTGATTAATGCTTTATTAAACCATTCCATATCTGCTTCACCTTTTTTACCTTTGCCAGAAAACATATACATAGTTAAACCTCTAAAATCATCAGCTGATGGAGGTATAAAAAAGTTCCAACGCTTTTTGTTTTTACCTAGTCTTTGAGCTACAACTTGAGAGTATCTTTTGTTTGCATCAATGCCTTTGTTTTGCTCTAGCATTAAATTAAACTCTGTGTCTAGTTTTTGAGAAAACTTAGCTCTTGCTATTTGTACTTTAGATTTAACATCTAAAACATCTAATACTTCTTTAACTGCTTTTACATTTTTTGTGGCGTCATCAGTAAAATAAAAATCATTATATCCTTCAGCAAACTTATTAACCATCCAATCTGCTTTTGCTTTAGGATTACCATTTTCTAAACCTGTTATATTTGCTAATGGTATATTTAAACCAATAGACGCTAAAAATTCTTGTATAGGCACAGCTGCTTCTTGTGGCCTAGCTGTTAATACAAATATATCTTCTGATCCTCTTTGGTCTTGTATAGTTTTAGCAACATTAAACAAAGGTCCTTTTTTGCCTTCAATAACTTTAGAAAATTCAGTAAAATCAAATGTAGCTCCTTGAGCCTCAAGACTTACTGATTGCTCAGCGAATTCTGTAGCATTTATTTTATATGTTTTTCCTTTGCTTTTACCTCTTAAACTAAACTCTAAGCTATAATCTCCTTTTCCACGAAAATCTAAACTAACGTCATAAGTTTTTCCGTTTATATTAAAAGAACTTTTTAAGTTATCTGCAACATCTTTTTTAAATTTTATAGCATTTTTACTGCCTTTTATTTTTTTAGCGTTTTTACCTTTAGTTAAAGTAAAGTCTTCAGATGTAACTACGTCAGTATTTCCAGTGCTGTCTACTGTTTCAAAAACATCTAACTCCCAGCCTAATTCTTTTGAAAGCTTATTAGCTAATGAGTTGTATAATTTAACCCTGCTTTGTTCGTTAAATTCCGAGCTAAAGCTTATTGTGTTTATGTCACTATTGTTTGCAACAGAGTTTATAACGCTTTTATAAACAGTATTAATTATTTTGCTAGCGTCACCAGTGTTAGTTATGCTTTGCACTGATTCAGGCATTGTAACAACAATTTTACTATTACTTTTAGCTAACGTATCGTCAAAATCAAACACTCTAATTTTTTTAATTTTTTTAGAATACTTTGCGCTTCTAGCGTTTTTCATAGCAATGTCAGCATTGTTATCTTTTAATACTTGCTCACCAGAATTAGGTTTAAATACAACAGGATTATTAGACTCGTAATATGTTTGAAAGTCTTCGCCAATTTTATCTCCAGTTTCGTAAGATTCTAAAGCGTAAGGTATTTTACCTTTTGTGAATCTATTAAAATATCGTTTCCACCATGTTTGATCGCCTGGTTTATAGTTAGCTAACATTATAGAACTGAATCCTGTTTTAGTTATAACATCATCCATTTCTGTTATAGGTATAATAGTAACTCTATAATCATCAAACAATAAATCTAAATCTATTGACTTGTTTTTATTTACGTAAGAATCATATAAATACCATAAAACAACTCTAGCAGGAACAGCGTGCTCAAACCTATAGTTTGATTCCATCATTAAATTTCCTTTTTTGGTGTACATTTTATCACCAACTTTTAAATTACCTGTTAGATCTTTTTCTACATCTTTGGCTGTAGCAAGTCTAGGCCTTTTAGTTTTATTATAATCCATTACAGCAGATTTACCCCAAACAGGGGCTGCTAATCTTAAAGCGCTATTACTGCTAGAGTTTACTGTAGCTAATATTAAAGCTGTTAAATTGTTGTCTGTACCTTTTTTAGGCAAAGATTTCATTAAAGCTCTTACAAACTGTTCAGCTTTTTTAGCGTCTGTTTTAGATTCACTCCATTTAAATTTATCACCTAACATAGACTGTTGAACATCTGCAGATCTATTAATATTAATTTTTCTAGATGGAGTGCCATCGTTAAAAGTTATTATTTGATTAGCTATACTTTTTACATTAGGAAAATTAGGCTGTATTAAATTTTTTAATATATCTATATCTTGTTTACCAAATAAACCTGTTCTATTGCTTTTTTCGCTATGTCTTTGTAAGCCTCCATTTTTAAATTCAAAAGAACCAAACTTGCTTTGACCTTGGCTAAAAGTAGTTCCAGCGAACGCAACTAAATAATCTAAAGCTAAGTCATCACTTTTGAGATCGCTTTTAAGTTTAGGTACAAATATTTTAGACACAAAGTCTCTAGCCGCTTCAACAGAATCCATATCTCTTGTCATGTCAGCTATTGACATATCTGCTCCTGTAAATTGAACTATAGTTTGATTAACATCAGTAGCAAGAATTATGTCTTCTAAGTAATTGACAAATTCATCGTTTGTTTTAAATACTATTCCATCAGCTTTATCAACAGGTATTAAAAGTTTGCTAAACTGTAATGCAATATCTTTATGTTCGTTTTTAAACTCAGTTCCATATACTCCTTTATGAATATTTAATATAGTTTTAGATTTGTAATCTTTAGCTTTTAATATTTCATCAAAAAATGTTTGTTTCTTAGATTCCCATAAATCAAACTTACTAGGCTCTAACAAAGCTAAGCTGTTTTTAACACCTCTTCTTTCTGTTTCTAAAGTTACTTCAGCTTCTAAATTATAAACATTAGCTAATTGATTTAGTAATTGTTGTCTTTCAACAAATGTATCTTTTATAGAACTAGTTTCTTTATTAATTTCTGCAGCAAAAGTTTGTATACCAATTTCTTGAAGTAGTTGTTTTGCTAAAGCTTCTGTAGGAGCAACTTTAACTTTGTTATTTATACCGTCAATATATTTTCCTTTAAACTGAGATAATGGTATAACGTTTTTAATATTAGGTACACGTCTTGTTTTTTGCATACCAGACGTAGATCCTTGATAAGGTCCATCTCCTGTTCTATAAAAATCAACTTGGCCTTCTTTTGTGCCTTTTGTTCTTCCTTTCCAAGTATCATAATTAACCCAACCCATACCGTTGACATATTTTTGAACAGCTTGAGGAAAAGCTTTTAGTAAATAAGTAGTTGTTAAGCCGCCAGAAGAAAGTAATGTTTCATAGTTTTCATTTAAAAACTGTTCGTACGCTGGTAAAGTTTTATTCCTACCACCCATTTCATCTATAACTTGAGCATATAAGTTTTTACCGTCAACAGTAGTTGTTAATAAACCTTTAGTTATAGCTTGAATTAAGTTTGATTTACTTTTAAAAGTTTTGTTATCTGATATTTTAGGCAATTTATATTTAACCTCTTTTGCTACGCCTTTTAAAATTTTATCATCTAAAGATTTTTTGTCTTTAAATTTAATGTTTTCTTTTATAGAAGGTATAGACTCTTTGCTTTCTTTTTTTGCTCTTGACTTAAGATCAGTAGTTGCGTCTGCTTTGCTTTGCACTTGCTCGCTATCAATATCTACTCTAGTTCCTTGTGAAACACTTGGTATTCCAAATTCGTTTTTAGCCCATGAATTAGCTCGCTGCATACCTGTGTTAGCTATGTAACTACCAAAAGTAGCTTTGCTTGCGTCAAAATTTAAAGCTATAGTACTTAATATTTGTTCAGCATCTGTTATCCATTTTTTTCTACCAGTTCTATCATTTAAACTACCAATGAATTTTTCTCTTATATTTTCAGGTATAGGTTTACCAAATCTACTCCAAGTTCTACTTGCGACTTTGCCTATTGTTGAATCAAATTGCTCTTGTGTTATAGGTGTAAAATTTTCTACATTAGCGTTTTTATCATTAATAGTCTGTAAAGTGTTTAAACTTCTAGATGCTTTAGTGCTTAGATTTTCAGTTATAGCCCCCTTGTTTTGGAGCTCTATACCTCTTTTAGCAAACTCACTCATTTTCCCTTGTCTAGCAGCAGCATTACTACCTAAAGCATAAGCTAATGCTTTTTGTGGAGTGTTTATGTTATATCTTGATCCACCAAAAACTTTATCTATAATATTATCTAAAGTGCCAAAACTTTGTTCGGTAGTTTCTAGTTGTAAATCTCCTTCGTAAGCAAATAAAAGAGACTGAGCTTCTTTTGTCCATTCATCAAGATATGTATCGTTAATCGTACCGTCTTCGTTAAATTCATTATATAATTGTTTTACAATACTACTAGCTCCGTTACCTAGGGTTTTTAAATTTACATTACTAGATTCTAGTAAAGCTTTTCTAAAATTTTCAGCATAGTCTCTACCTCTTGCTGATAAACCATCTGTAGTATTTCCAAAAAACTTATCATCTTGCGCGTGATTTATTTCATGTAAAACCACTATTGATGCTCTATAGTCATTTGCTTTAATTCTTTCTTTTATATCGCCAATAGTGTTTACAATAAACTTACCGTCTACAATAAAACCTTGAGCACCAGGATTTTCATTTAACTCTAATGATATATTTACATATTCTTCAACCTCAATTTCTTTATTGTTGTACATTCTTTCTAGTTCAGTTAAAAGATCTGAACCTTCTGGTTTTTGAATTAAAGTTAAATCATTTAAAGATTTTTCATTAAGAATATCTGCAGCTTGTGATGATTCACTGGCAACTGTTATCGCCATAGAAGTACGCGCTCCAATTGCTTTACCTTGAGATATTAGCCATTTTTCTTTATTAGGTATTTGTTTACCTTTACCCATTAAGGTATAAGCTTTAACTAATGTTTGCCAATTTTTTTGTACTTGTGGATCTTTTCTAGCTTTTTCTGTATTTCTTTTTTGGTTTTCTTCAAATATATAAGATATAACTGCAGCTATTTTTTGTCTTGGAGTCTTAGCTTTTTTCCATTGATCTGTTGGATTTTTTTGTAATCTTTTTTCGGTTGCTGTATACATACCAAAAGTTGGATCGTTGTTATTAAGCATGTCTTTTACAGACTCGTAATCTTTATCACTGTTCCTAATTTCATTAATTGAACTTTCAATAGAGTTTAGTTCTCTTTCAAAATTAGCTTTTTCATCACTCGTGAGCTTTCTTCTTTTATATTGACCTAAAATGAAATTAATTTTACTTGGATCTGTATTAGCATTAACACCAGCTTGTCTTAATAACCCGTCTTTTATCTGTTTAAAATGTAATAATTTTTTTATATTATCACCACCTAATGCTTGAGCATCAACAGCTGCTTCGCCGTTCATTTCACCTAAACCTTTGTACAGTTCAGCTAGTTTTGATAATTGTGACTCTTTATCTTCTTTGGTTATACCTTTAATTAGTAAAGATTTTTCAAGTACTTGTATTTTACTATATTGCTTGCTAGCTTCTTTCTTCATTTCTTGAGAAATACTAACATTTACAACAGCTGAATAAGCTAAACTAGGCCCATTAGAAAAACCTGCTGTTAACAAAGTAGAAAACCATACATCATCTAATTGATCTAAATTAAAGTCTCTATCTAATATAGCAAACTCAGACAAACCTTGAGTACCTATTAATATAGTAGATTCTTCAATAAGTTCACCTCCAACTCTTTTACCATACTCCATACCATACAAACCATACTTACCTAATAAAGTGTTTTTATTAGCTAGCGCTGTTTGGCTTATGTTTGAATAACCTCTAACGTCTTTAAGTATTTTAACAGTATTATTAGCAGAACCTATATATCTTGTTACACTGCCTTCTATTATACCTGTCATGAAAGAAGCTCCTAATATTTGGACGTCACTCATGTCATTAAAGGCAATGGTTTGCGCTGCGTCAGCCATACCGTTAGCGTAGGTGCTCTGGTCTATTAAACCTTCTTTGTAAGCTCCCTTTAACCAAGTTTGCTGCTGTTTAGCTTGATCAACTAGACCTGTTTGTATTGTTAATCTTCTATAAGCGTCCGCACCTGAAGTAACACCAAACGTAGTTGCAATAGAAGTTTTCACCATTGCATCACCAAGTTTTGCGGCGGTGCCTAAGCTACCAGTTCCTATAGCCATTAAAATATTAGGAAACTGTTGAGACAAAGTTCTTAAAGCAAACAAACCTTTATCTCCTGATCCGTCACCTAATTCACCCATAGTCATATAGACTTCATTTTTTTGATTTAATCTTACTTGCTCATCTATAGCCCATTGCGAACCAGCTAATGTTGGTAGTGCAAGGAAAATTCCATACGTAGCGTCACCAAAATCTTTAGCCATTAGTTCAGCTGTACCATACTCTTTAGAAAAAGCATCATACATATTTATTTTTTGTGAATCTCTTTTTTTGATATAATCAACAGCTTCTTTTACTGTATAATTGTTTCCTGTGTCATTATTAACAGTAGTAAGTAATGAATCTATTTCAACTTTAGTTCTTTCGTTTTTTTGATCTTTATCAAGAGTTTCTTTATATTTTAAATTTACTATTTGATTTTTAAAATTTTCTATTGTCTGTGTCTTGTCTTCTTGTAAAGTCTGTAATGTGTTTTGAATTTTAAACAACATCGCTTGAGCTTCGTTAAACTTTGCTTGATCTTCATCGCTTAAATCTTTAGAAGCTGATATTGAATAAAACGACCCTTGTCCTTCTATATTCTGAAAATTATACTTTACACCTTCAATATTTTTTATTTTTTCATCGACACTTGTTATTCCAAGCTTAGGAATTTCCTCTAAAAGTTTTGTAGCTGTTTTTAGTTTTAGTATTTTGTAAGCTAAAGATTTATCTTGTAAAGCATTTTCAGTTTTACTTAGCATCATTCCAGCATCTATAATAGTTTGCTCGTCGTCACCTATTTCTCTAATAGCAGAACCGTGCATAGTATCAAATCTTTTATCAATCATTGATCTTCTTAGACCGCCGGTTCCGTCAGAACCTACTAAACTATTTTTAATTAAAGCTTTTAAATCTACAGCGTCATTAAATTTTTTGCGTAATCCTGGAAATTTTATATCGTTTTGTTCAAAAGCTTCAAACAAATTAAGTTCTAAGTTTTCAGTACTAATATTAACTTCCATTTTATTACGCTCAAAAGTGTCGTATTGTTCTTTTGCTTTTAATATAGAATTTTTATTATCTCTAGCTTTAGAATTTTGTAAATTAAAATATTTTTCTATATGATTTATTTCTTCTTCGCTGAAATTAACGTTACCTTTTTTATTTACTAATCTTAAGTACTCAGGTATATCTTTTGTTAAAGTATTATCTTTTATGTATTGATTAATAACTTCAAAATTATTATCTAACGATATATTTTTTTCAAGTTCAACTTTTTTAGCTTGCTGTATTTGAACCCACTTATCATAAGTATTAACTAAGCTTTCTTTTATAATACTGGTTTCTTTTAAACTTAAATTATTTCTAAGATATGCTTGAACACCGTCTAAACTTAAATCATTTTCTGCTGATAAAAGATTAAAAGGTAAACCATTTTTAAGTAATTGATATCCTGTAATTGGGTTTTTGTTAACGTCGCTTTTTATTTTTCCTTCATAAATAGGCTTTACTTCATAGTTTATTGCTGCTAATTGTGTGTTTAAAGCTGATAAAGACAAATCACCCTCGTCAACACTTTCTACTAACGAAGCTATTTGAGATGGATCAACAACGTTTTTAACAACCTCAACTATGTTAGTGGCTTGTATTACAGATAGTTGATAGTCTTTTAGTTTTTGATAATTTTCCTCAAAAATTTTTTTCTGTTTATCGCTACCTCTAAAAAAAGACTCGTAATTCATAGGTAATTCTAAAACATCACCATTGTTTAGAGTTGCTGTTAAAATGTTTTCATTTCCTGCGCCAACTTTATTTTCATTATACTGAAAAGTAGCTACATCACTAAATCCAGTTACAGGATCTTCAAAAGCTTTTAAAATATTTCCCATATCATCACCTATAAAAGTTTCTGGTACATTAACATTTATCTCGGCATTCCTTAGCGCAGAGTTAGCTTTTTTAATTTTAATTCTAGCTTTTTCAAGTTTAATTCTAGCAGTTTCTCTTTCAGCATAGCCATCCATGTAAACATCGTCGTTTATTCCTCCCCACCATTTTCTTCTATCCATTAAATCAGGATATTGTTTTTCTAACTCATCATATTCAGCTTGCGCTTCATCTACATCTGCATATTCTAAAGGCCTTTGATTTTGAATAACAGAATCCAATGAAATATCTTCCGCAAGTAATTCCGTATTTATATTCTCGAGTGCAGTCGGATTTGTCGGTACTGCAGTTGCACTTGGTTGTACAGCACCCGTTGTAAAATCTTTTTCTTCTTCTTCTGGTCTTACAACAACACCATTGTTGTCAAATTCTTCACCTTCAGTCCATTGTATATTATTTAATTCAATATATTTATCTACTGTAATAGGCGGTTCTTGTTGAGAAGCTAGTAATTCTAAATCCATTTGCGATAAAGAAAAATCTGGATTATTTAATTGTATATATGGCATAATTTAATTATTTTTATTTGTCAAAGATTCCTAAAAACTTCTTAAAAGAAGGATGATTTTTTGGTTTTGGTGTTCCAACATCTTTATAATAGCTGTAAGTATTGTCTCCCACCATTTTTTGTGCTATCCACTCGTTTTTTCCTGTTTGTATTATTCTTTGTTTTGGAATATTTGAGTCTGAAGGATTACTGTAAATAACATTAGCAAATTCTTCGTTTGATCCAGGTTGGTAGGCCATGTATGTTTCATCGCTGCCACTTCTCTTCTTTTCAATAGTTCCTATTGACGGTATGTAATATTGAGTATCATCTCCAGTTCCAAAAACATCACTATTATACCATTTTTTACTAGTGTTTAGCCATTGCTCGTAACTAGTTGGCGCTACGTTAGAAGTGTCATTTCCTTGAAAGCCAACGTTTGTTGTTTTTAAATAATGATCTTTTTCTCTCCAAACTTTATATTCTTCAGTGTTTGGGTCAGGTATACTCTGAAGGTGTTTTACACCTTTTTGTTTACCTTCAAGTAATTGAGCTACTTCACTGTCTGTAAGTCGTCTTTCATTACCAAAGTTTTGTCTAAACCCATCGCTAAGTCTTTCTTGCTCAAATTTTTCTGCTATTTCTATTTGTTCGCTTTTAGTTTTTCCACTAAAAAAATCTGGCTCAAACTCTCTTATGTTAACGCCAAACCTGTTGGTAAAATATCCATTAATTTGACCAGAACTACCGGTATTTATTACTGCAGATGCTTGCGCATTAGCTTTTCCTGAAGCTTTCTCGTTAATATAATCTCCAGGATAATATTCTGTTTCGTACCCTTGAATTCTACTAGATACCACTTTACCGTTTATTTTAGGGAAAGTATTAACTTGGTCAAATTTATAAAGCAAATCTTTTCTAATTTCACCGTTATTACCTAAAACATCAATTTCTTTACCTGTTTTTTCAATATCAATTGCTGGCGCAACAGGAACAACTAATTCAAAGTTTTTACCTAAAGTCTGTGTAATTATATAATTATCATCAGTTTCTTTGTAGCCAACATCTATTAAATCTTTAGAAATATTTTTAAAATCAATACCATCTAATACATTAGAGTTTTTTGAAATAGTATGAGTAAAAATTTTTGCCCCGTCAATAGTGTCGTATGCAGTATTAACATCAGGATTTGCTTTATTTATCATTGCGTTTCCAGTAAGCGTTGTAATAAATTCATCCGCAAGAGAAAATCCAGCTAGAGTCTGATTATTATCAGTCATACTTGTTTTCATATAATCTCTATATACAGTAGATTCAGCACCTACTACACCGATTTCTTTTACTACTGAGTCTATGTTACCTATAGCTGTTTGAATTATTTTGTTATATTCAGTTCTTTGGTCTCTACTTAAGTTTTTACTTGTATCTCTTAAAAACATAGCGTCATTAGCCCCCATTTTATAATCTGCATCTCCTGGTTCTCCAATACCTTGAAACAATGTTGTTTGGTTTTCTATAGCTTTATTATACATTTCTTGGGTAATATCTTTATTTTTTAGTTGTTTACCCATATCAACTACATATGCGTTAAAGATATTGTCAATATCATTTTGCTTTTTTTGAATAATATTAGTATTTTTTTCAATTTCATCTGCTTGCCTTCTTCTCATTTCTGAATATCGTTTACCAACATTAGCTAGCGTGTTACCTATCATCACACCTACGTTGGCTGAAGCAGCTGCTCGTGGATCGTTTATCATTCTTGGATTATCGTATGCTCCCATATTTTTTTAATTTTAGACTGGCGTTTTGCCAAAAAATGTTAAGTCGTTTTCCATGTTAGCTAAACCAATGTCCATTACTCCACCTACAGCTCCAGATATAGCTCCGCCCCATGCTGTTGTTGCGGCAGCCTCTGACGCGTACTGTTGTTGTAATGCATTTTGTTCTTGACCAGCCGCTCTGTTTAAGTCACTATTGGTTCTTTGCTCTCTTAATCCCATCATGTATTGTTCACCGGCCGCGGTTGCTGCTTGTACTCTTTGACCTTCTGATATTTGTAAACCTTGCAGCCTTTGAGCTTCACTCATTCTTACTTGTTCTAGTTGTTGCTCACCTTGAGCTCTTAGTTTTTGGTTTTGTGCTTCTTGAGCTTCTATACTAGCTGCTACACCTTTTTTACTAGCTAAAGCTGCTTGAGCTAAAGCCGTGGCGCCACCAGCACTAGCACCAGTGGTAGCTAAAGTTTCTAAAGCATTTGATAAAGCTAGGTTAGATTGTTCTATTTTAATTTCAGCAGCTTGAGTCGCTACGCCTAAGTTAGCGAATGGGTTAGTCATCATGCCGCTTAAGTCTTTACCTAAATTAGATAAGTTTGTTACACCTGCGTAAGGATTTGTTATAGCTTGTCTTCTTGCTTTTATAGCATTCATTTCGTTTCTAGCAAAATCTGCTGCGTTTGCCGCGTCTTTTGCTCGTCTGTTTGCTTGCCCTGCTGTTACAGCTCCTGATATTACACCGGCTGCAGCGACTGCTGTCATTACTCCCATTTTATATATTTTTTATTAATTCATGAGACGGACTAGTATCAACAGTCCACCCTAATTTTTCATGTGTATTTATTAAATGTTTATTTCTACCTATACTAAACATATGTTTTTTACCTATAGCTTTACACGCTTCTTCTGCTCCTGTTATTAAGAGCTCTAGAGCTTGTTTTCTATCACTTTCTCTATAGTTAGGATCTGATACTATCCACTCTAGTAATACCGCGTCAGAGTTAGTTAAATAAATAAAACCTGCGCATATTGGTTTGTTATCTTTTTCTACTATAAAACCTCCTTTTCCATTATCTGGCAGAAAGCTTTTAGGTGGGTTAACCCATTTAGGCCAAGCGTCCCACCATTCACATAGTGTATCCCAGTCTTGGTCTGTTAATTTTCTTAATTTCATTTAATTTAATATGATGATTCGTTATATTCTAAAGATACTGCAAATAATTCATTAGTACCTGATGTAGCTGTATTTGTTGCTGTCATTTCTACTGTAGCAAAAAACCCTTTAACTCCTGATATAGATTTACCATACACAACTTCACCTTGTTCAAACGCGGAAGTGTTTATTAAATTAGCAAAGTATTTGTCTTCTTTTTGTTTAAATTCATTTTTAAGTAAACCTGTTTGCATTTGAGCTAAAGTTGTAGGCATTACAAAAGGAGTAATTACATTGGCTCTATCTTCATTTGTATTTAATTTAGCCATTGTCCAATTTCCAGCGCCTTCGTAGTTTATAGTTTTAAAACTTTTTACTAAAGAAGGGTTTGTATTAAATATAGTTTCTACACTTGATATATGTTGTACACCATAAAAATTAGCTCTATTTACAGCAGTTGAATAATGTTGATATATATTACCACTATTTGTAGAAAAGAAATTATTTTGCACGCTGAACATGTTTGTAGGTGTGTAATTATATCTACTTGTCCAGCCTTTAACACCTTCGTCAAAACTTAAAGTTTGAGATGCAAAATTTGTAGAAGCAGGATTTAAAGCTAACGTATAACATTTGTTGTGTATATCCCAGCCTCCAACAGCTTTTCCACTATCTAAATCTAAAAACTGATCTCTAAAAAAGTCATACATTCCATAATTAGATATTTCAGTAAGACCATCTTGTGATAATCTAAGTACAGATCCTTTATCTTTATCTGTAAAATATTTTCTATATCCATACACAGCAAAGCTTTCTGGATTTTGACTTATACCAAACTCTCCGGCATAAGCAATAATAGCTCCAATTACAACATTAGAAGCTGTTTGCACTGGTTGACCTTCCTGCGTGTATATAGCGTCTTTATCTATAAGAGCTCTGTTCACTTTACGCTCTTGAAATATAATTAAATTAGTATCTTCAGCGTATAGTTTTTGTATGCTACCTTTTGACGGATCCACAGTTCTTGTAATGTCTTCTCCAGAAGGAAATTGATTAGTTTGATTTATGCCAGTTCTAGAGTTTATAACACCAGAGTAAATAATAGAATTACCTAAAGTTTCACTAGAGTTATTTTCTGATTTTAAAAAAGCACGAGGAGACAAGCCTGTTTGAACATTATTGTATCCACCTCTTATTCTAGACTCTTCTACAAACCAATCGTAATCCTCAGTAGTTACAGGAGCTATTTTTTTTAAAACGTATGTGTTATAGTATTTTATAGGAATTATTGCAGCCATACTTACTTATTATTACTTGTTTTTTTGTGTTTTTAATTTGGTCCTGTTGGTATAGGTGTGAATGTTGGAGCTATTTGTGAACCTTGTGATCCTCCTGATGCATTACTATAAAAAGGAGGTATAGTACCTGCTACATAAGATAATGAATATTTTGTTGATCCAGCACCAGCTGCAAAACTATACATTAGTTCTGCCTCCCATGTTTGACCACCAGTCGGGTTAGCATAAGGAGCTTGTGTTATTTCTAATTGTAAATTAACTAAAGCACATTGTCTAAAGTTATAGGCAGGTGTTGTGCTACTGTTTACCATACCAGGACATATTTGATTACCTATTTGCGTGGTAGTTGCATTAAAAGCAGCTAAAGATTGAGTAGTAGCTGTAAAGGTTTCAGTTGCTCCAGAGCCACTTTGCGAACCTAAAGTTACAGTAACTTCTTCTGCTGAATTAGTTGGAGTAGAAGGAAACTCTCCTTGTCTACTAATACTAGAGTTAATGTTATTTACTTTTGCCTGAAACGCTTGATCCGTAGGGCCAAATGTTTTTAATCTCACCCATAAATAAACTAAATCATTGCTTCTCCAGTTTTGTAACTGACCTGTCCATGATGGTAGCGGTGCTGCAGAGGTGCCTACTAAAGATGTAGACAATGATGAACCATTTCCAACGCCTGAAGTATAAGCGGTGCTAACCACTGATCCAGAATAACTATTTTGAGGTACTGTAAAACTAAAGTTTGTATCTACTGTTAAACCAGAAGTGTCTGCGTTTCTAAATACAAAATCATATGTTGTACCAGCAACTAAAGGATGTGTATTGTTATTAGTTACCTTCATGTTAAACCCACAAGCTCTATTAGCAGTGCCACTTGTACCTGTTAAAGCAGTTAAAGGTATAGTAAAACGATCATTAATATCAGAAGAATTAGTATATGTTGTAGCTACTCCATTTAAAGTCTCTACTAACGAAACAATACTCCAGCATTGGTTAGCGCCACCGCGACTAGTACCTAAGGTATATTGTCCCCAATTTCCAAAAGTTAAATTATCTGTGTTTCTTGCACTTCCGTTTATGGCTCTAGGCGAAACATTTGCTACACCTACACCACCAATAACTCCTTGTGCTCCAAATATAAAAGAAGTATTAGAATTAAAAGAGGTTTGAACTACTCCAGCAGTATAAATCACAGGACTATTGTTAACTAATTCTAAAGTTAAAGTTTGATTAACTACTGTACCGCCATCTGTCCAAGCTATAGTGCATAAAAATCTACCAGCATAACTACTACCTAGTTGATCACCTGAATCAGTACCTACTCCATTTGCTCCAGCATAAAACGTATCTGTTGTTTTAATAGCTATACTACCAGTTGCTAAAGAATCAAATGAAAATCTTTGATTAGCGCCACTAGCTGCAAAGTTTGTTGTGTTAGGACTAGAAGCAGGACCTGTAAAGCTAGCGTCTGGTGGATAATTAAATACTGATATTAAATTACCTGTTGCTCCATTGTAAGCAGTACCATTGATAGTAGGAAAAATATTAGAAGTTATATATGAACCTGAAGGATTGTTTTCTTCAAAATCTATAACAGGTGTAGTCATGCCGTTTATTTCAGTATTTTCACCTTGTATAGCATTATTTAAATCTGATATTAAATCACTAGTTGATGATTCGTAAAATATTTCAAACGGAACTACAACAGGCGTTGTTTCACAGACAGCTAAAGACATACCCGCTGGATAAGGAACATTACTTGTTCCAATGCCAGGATTTGCAAAATCTTCTTCCTTAACACCTAACGCTGATTGAGTAGAAAACTGAGCAATATAAGGCTTTGTTTCAGGGTCATATAAAGTTAAAGTATTATATTCACTATTTGCTGCTGCTACTGGCGGAGCACTAAATACTATTTCTGGAAACACATCTTTTACAGTACCAATTAAATCTGCAGTATCAGGACTTGACGCAGGGTAAAACTGTCTATTATAAACATAGCTAGTAGGCGTAGTGCCAGTGTCTTGTACTTGTAATGTATTTATAACTCTAGGCCATACTTTTTCATCACTAGTGAATTGATCTTGTAAAGGACCTACGTCTTCTAAATTTCTAGGTATTTTATTTATATTATCAGATATTAATGTTGTAAACGCTGTTTCGCCACGTTCTAAATTATTATCATTTATAGGATATCCATTTACAAATCCAGGTAAGTATACATTATAATAATCTTGTTGCAATTGTTTTATACCTATTTTATAACTATAAAAACCTTTAGGGTTTATATCATAAGTAGCAAATGTAGTATCTGCTGTTAAAGTTTTTTCTGTTCTAGTAGGACTAGTAGCTCCGCTGTTATCAAATAAATAACTGTCAGCAATTTGTTTTTTTGTAAAAAACGAAAGAGCTCTAACAGGATTAAACATAGGTGTAACAGCCTCTATTTTAGTATAGTCACAATACAAACCTCTTAACTCTTTACCAATAGCAAAGTAATCTTGATAAGTAGTAGCAAAATTAGGAAATAAAGGATTTGCACTTGCAGTTACATTGCCTAACTGGTATTTATTATAGTTTTCAGCAGTGTATCTTAATGTAAACTTGTAAGCCTCACCAATAACAGGTCTAGCCCCAGTTGTAAATGTAACAGTAACGTCATCATCTCCAGTTGCGTCGCTTATAGAATAATCTACTGTTTTAGTTAATTTTATCCAACCTGATCCTGTGTTTTTATAAAGTTCGTAAGTATTAACAGCTGGCGCGGTATCTACAAAAACAATATTTGTAAATAGCATTGTTAGATTTGTAGTAGTAGCAACTATAACTTGATTGCTATAATCCCAAAAATAAGGTAACGCAGCTGTTGGTGCAGTTGTTATGTTTACTGTGTAATAATTTCCTAAAGCATACACGCCTGGATAACCTGCGTTTACATTTGAAGAATTATCTGCTTCAGGTATACCTGGAGAATTAAAATTTAATCTTAAATTATCTCCCATCCAATCTCTTATATCGTCAGCAAAAGATAACGCTTTATAATTCAAAAACACGTTAGAACCAGGCACAGGATTTCCTAAAGCATCTTTAAGATCATCATAATTAGATAATATTATATCAGTTTGTCTTCCGTATTTATCTGCTAAAACTAAACCTACTTGGTAGTTTCTGTTTTCTTTTATTGAATGCTGTGGATACTGTATATATTCTTGTATAGTTTTTTCAGTAGTATCTATAAAGTAATTTAAACCTATAGGTGCTCCATTTCCTTGCACAAAATTACTATACATTACTCTATTACCACTAGTTTCTTGAGCCAATGCTCTAACAGGTATTTTATCAAAAACTCGAGTAGTTTGATCTAAAGTTAAAGTTTTTATTGGTAAAGTTGATTGATAAGCGTATTGATAAATATTTGTGTTATTTAAATTATCTACAAAGGCTTGATCTACAACAACGCTTTCTATTACTGAATAAGCCTGAGCGTCAGACTCTTTAAATAATATATCAATTCCTTTTATTTTATATTCATTAAAAATATCAATTGTAGGTAGTTCAATGTTTAATACAGCATTGTTAATAGAATTTTGCATAAATTCTACAACAGTAGTTATAAACGCTTGATTTTCATTGTCGTTTACAAATTGACCTTGTTGTTGCGGTATAAATACATCTTGGCTAAAAGGAGCTGCTGTTGAATATTCGTTGTCATCAAATTTAAATCTATAACTAAATTTAACAAACTTATCTTTTAAGTACTCAGGATCTCCATTCCAACCATTATAGTTAGCGTTTTTAATACACCTAACTGATCTACCTGCTAATTTTGGATTTGAACCTGGAGCTGCTTCTACTGTAGCGTTAGGAGTATTATAAACCATTTGAACAAAACTATCGTCACCAGCATCATTAGTCCAGTAGTTAGTTGTTTGTGTTACTTCTTGGAAAAAAGGACTTGTTGCTATTCTTTCTCCAGCTGGTAAAGAATTAAAACCTTTAGTGTTTTGTCCTTGATTTGCAGAAGCTGAAGTTTGCCATAATTCTTCTGATTTTAAAACCGCACCAGCACCGTTGTACGTGTTTCCCACAACGCCGCCAGCCGCTACTGTTGTTAAACTAGCCTGCCACTGTGCTTTTGATAATACTTCGTAACCTACAGGCGCTAAACCTCTAGGATCTAAAACCGCCCATTTATTATACAAAACACCATACGTAACACCGTTACCTAAATCGTTATTATAATAGCACCATGCTCCTGTTTGATTTGTGTTTGCCGTAGCCCAAGCTGAATCTGTTGTAGCGTTTTCTATAACATCACCATTTCTATATCTAGTTACCGCTAGATTTACTGAGCTAATTTCATTAACACCAATTAAAACAGTAGGTAAATCCTCTGCATCAGTCATTGTAGAAGGATGTGTAGCTGCGCTTGTTGTTGTAACAGATCTTAAATTTATTAATTCAGCGGCTTTATAAGGTGAAAATTTACAAACAGATATTTGATCTTCATTAGTGTAATACCCTAAAGACTGTGTTATGTTTATTTTTCTAGGCGCGTTTCTATTATCAGTCCAAAATAAAAGATCTTCAATTAAGTTAACACCATATATATAGTTTTGTGTAGAAAAGTTTAAAAAATTACCTTGTACTAATATACTTGAAGAGCCAGAAGCAATACTAAATCTTTCTATAGTCATTATCCAAGCAGTGGCATCACCAGGTAAAACATCTGCAGTTTTAGTATAATTTGTTTTAAAAAAATAAATTACAGAGTTTACTTCATCTACAATTTTTCCAATAATTTCTAAATCAGCATGAGTTCCTCCATTGTATATTTCTTCGTTACCTAATATGGATTCTAACGAACCTACATCACCGCCTTCTGACCTAGATACCGCTACGTTTAAAGCGTCTCTGTAAACGTTACTTGGAATTAATCTTTCGTCCAAGTCTTTGTTCATTTTAGATTGTATGAAACTGTTTTTAGACTCTGCCATTTAATTTAATTTTTTATCCATTTAGATTTACCTCTCATTACTTGAACTATTTCATCAAGTTTAATGTTAGATAATCTTATTTTTGCGTTTCTTAACTTAGCACTTTTTTCTTTTTGTAATCTTTTTACAATGTACTCAGGCTGATTTATTCTAACTGATATTAAAGCGTGTAACACATATGCGTATACTGCTTCTTCAGCAAGTTTTGGTATTCTACTATCTAAATCATATGCTAAACCATCAGATATATATTCTAGTACTATTAGTCTATCTACTAAATTACTTGAAAAAGAAACTTTACCTTCTCTTTCGTTCATGTTAAACCAGCCATTTGTTTGTGCGTACTGACCTTCCATACCATACATTTGACCATAAGCACCACCAATAAATCCTCCTAGTTCTCCCCAGTTGTATGCCCACATATCATTAGTAAAATCATTTGCAAAATTACCATTAATAAAACTATCGTTAGCAGTATGCCATCTTTCTTGTGTAATAGAAGTTCCTTCTAAATCATTACCAAAATTATCTTGAGTAGGTATACCTGATGAATCTTGAGCTTGTGTGTAGTAAGGACTTATAGTTAAATTATTTGCTGGATATATAGGTCTTTTAACTCCTAACTCATCTATAAAAGACATTTTAACATAATTAACCATGTCTTGAGGTAGCACTAATGTTAAGCTAGCTGGCACTGTAAGTTCTGCAGATTTAATACTTTTTAATGTATCATAGCTAAACTCTTGCATTGCTCTTTTAGTAAAAAATATTATATCACTTCTTTTAGCGTCTTGTAAAAGTTTATGTTGTCCTACGTAACCTACTAAAAAATTACTTACAACATCGTTCAATGTAACATATTGATAACTTCCATAGTTGTCTTCTACTGTTTGGCCATAAGCTTTATCAGCTTGAGTGTTACCATATTTACCGCCATCAAGTATTTTTAACTGAACAACAACATACGCGTTAGCTACAGGTGCTGCTGTTAAAGTTATAGTCTTACCGTTAGTAACCTGTAGTTGTGTTATCCACTCTGACCAACTTCCAGCTATTCCTGTAGGACTTGTATATACCTTAAAATTATTTAAAGAGTAGTTTACATCTGTAGGATTCCAACTTGTAGAACTTCCTAATATAAGATCAGTATCAAAATCAGTTGGAAACGTTTGACCACCACCGGCTGCGGCAGCTCTAAACCCTTGAGAGCCTTGAAAATATTGTTTAGCATTTTCAGTTACTAATCCATTGCTTGGTGGTTGTATTGCCATATCTTATTAATTTCTTTCGTTTTGATTTTCCATAGCTATTTCTTGAGATGCAGCTTGAACTATTTGTGGATCTTTGATTACAACTCCAGCGTATAGTAATATTTTTATTATAACGTTAGTTTGCTCTGTTACATCTAATTCAAAATCAACTGAACTAGCTGGATCCCAAACGTAATAACCAGTTGTAGAAGAAAAATTCCACATTACATCCGCGGGTTTTCTAATGTAAGTTACTTGAACTTGGTTGATTATAGTTTGTGGATATATAGTTATTCTGTTTTGCTCATAAAAACAAACTGGGAAATGTTCAGTAGGTTTACTTATAGGAGACATATTAAGCATAGCTAATTCATTTCTTTGAACTTGCTCAACTTCTCTGTCGTCTCTATATAATATAGTTCCTAATTTATAAAAATCATTAGGGAATAAGTTTATGTTTATTTTACTACCGGCTCCAATAGGAGTTGCTGGTGTTGTTGACGCGTCAGCGTTAAATATACCACCTGTAATATTCCATTTATTTGTTGCATAAGGTATAGCCGCTGCACCAGTAGGCGTTTCTATAGTAACAACTGTGGTAGCGTTTTGAACTTGCGCTTGAGTTATTGTAGTTAAAGGATAACCTGTCGCTGTTGTTGACGTGTTGAATGTTTGAAATCCGCTTGATACATTTGAAGATGTTGGTGTATCAAAATAAGCTGGAGTAGTTCCAGTCGCGGCATTAAATGTACAAAGACCTATTTTTTTAAAAGCATCTAATTTTTCTTGTACGTTTTTATAACGATTTCCATATTCGCTATCATTTTGTGGCACACGCATTTGTTGATTAATAGTTTGAAAATAGTCATCAATAGTCTCTAATTGAACTTGCGTTGCTATTTTATTAAACTCGTCAGGAGTAAGATAACCTCTTTGCTCTTTATTTATTATTAATAAGACGGTTTTGTAAACCTGATCTACGTTTATTGCCATTTTAATTTGTTTATTATAATATTGGGCCCGAGTAAACGGACCCTATATTAGTATTACATGTTATTTGAGTTTTTTCTCGATAGACTTATAAACTTCTACTCCTTCATCAGTCTTTAAAAAAGCCGCAAATTCAGAGTATGGGTTTTGATCAAAAGGAACTGTTACAAGTTTCTTTTTATTACTAGCCCATAAGAAAGTTCTTTGGTCCGAAGATAGCGTTATTATACCTAACTCAACTGCTCTAATTCCAAAATTTCTTAATATAACATTTTCATCATTAGCTAAGTCAATAAATAATTGAGGATTTTTTCTTGCAAATAGTAACAAGTCTCTTTTTATTTCTTTAGAGGCCATTGTGTTTACTTGTGATCCAAGTTCTACTCTTAATATAGCTTCAGCTTGTTCTATATCCATTTGCTGAGCTGCATTTAAAGCATGTATTTCCAATTCTAAATCATATAACTCATCTTGAGCTACAGCTACGTTATCATGTTCTCTAAATAAATGACCACTTAGTGGATGATATATAGATAACAATTTTTGTAATGTTTGATATTCTTTTTTTACCATAAGCACACCATCTTTAAAAGTTATGTGCCCCATAGTTGATTCTCCTTTTTGCTCATCTACAAAAGCAGATTGTTGATTTGTAGCATACCTTAATTCTCTTTGAGATCCTATACTTTCATCAAAATACAATAATGGATGTTTTCTAGTATGTTTACTAGGTATTGTTAAAGTTAATGGAGATTTGTTTCCTACTAAAAAGTAGTGTCTATCTTTTATTTCCCAACCTTCAGGTTGAGATATTTTTTGGTTTTTCATAATATAATATAATAAGATTAATAAAAGTAATAATTACCCCCGTAGTTATAACGAGGGTAAGAATTACATTAATATACTAGATTCCTCTGAATAATACAAAGTTGTTTCTAGCTTGTGTTACTAAACATCTTTCAGATAAGAAGTTTACTTCCATTGCATCTAATGAAGAAGTAAATGCACCACCAACAGAACCTGTTAGCCATGATTTCATTCTTCTGTCATCTGCTTGTGAAGCTCTATATCTTACGTGTAAGAATGGACGTCTAATGTTTGTACCTAAAATTTGGTCATAAACAGTAGAAGTACCTGCAGGAACTAATACTCCTTCAATAGAAGCAGGTCCAACTAACGCTCCTCTTGTAGAAGCATCGTTTAAGTATTTCCAATCTGTTTTGTAAAAATCATAAGAACCTCTTCTAAATCCTGAGAAACCAAGATTTAAAGCCATTTCTTCTGAGTTTTCAAATAAACCAAAAGCAGTACCACCTGCGAAACCTCCAGAGATAGAAGCTAACATATCATCAAAATCTAAAGCAGTGCTTCTGTTTAAGAATAACATATTTTCTTCGATAGCTCCTTGAGTATCTAGGTTTTTAAGTATTGCATCAAAAGAGTCTAAACCAGCAGCAGCTGTAAAGCCTACTTGCACGTTACCACCATTTGAAATAGCAGCAAATAAACCTTCTGTACCACCATTTTGTACAGGAACTCCACCACCACCAGCATTTAATTCACCTTCAACCATTGCCATTTCTAAGTAATCTTCAAATCTAAGTCTTGTTTCAGACTCAGCTTTTAGATACCATAAATAACCTCCAGTTCCATCTTCAGTAGAAACTTCTACCCAACCGATCTGAGCAGTGTCAGAACCGTTTACAGTGTATTGGCTTCTAATTATAATAGGAGAATTTGTGAATGTAGTAAATGCAGGATCTACAGTTACCATAGGGTTTAAAATATTATTACCAACACTTGCAGCGTTAGGTAAAGCATTTGTAGTTGCTGATCCTTTTTGGAAATCAGAACCGTATACAAATATCTTAACAGGATTTCCGTTAACAATACCGTTAGCAGCTAAATTAGCTCCTTGATATACTTCAACAGTTAAACGTCCTGGGTTACCACCAGCAACACCAGCGGCGCGGGTATCAGAAGCAGTTACTAAACATTTTGCTTCGTTACCGAAGTTATCCATTACAACTATTGTTGATAAAGGAGAAACAACGTTTAAAATTGGTACAGCAGCGTTAGCAGCAGTTACAGGAATTGTAATTGTTGCAGCAGCACCACCAGCACCTGCTACGACGCAGTTGTTGTATGATATGTGTAATCTTTCTTGTTCTGACCAGATTACTTGATCAGATGTCATTGGCATTTCAGCTCCAACCATTCTTAAGAAACCTGATAACGTTCTGTTACCGTATCTCTCTACTTCTTGCTCATAAAGCTCTGGTAAATATTGTTGTGAAAAATTCACACCATTTGCACCAGCAAAGTTTAAATAGTTAGATGATAATGCTTGTTGTGACTGAGATGGGATAATACTCCCAAACTGAGGACTTAAAGCCATAATTTTTGTTTTTTTTAGTTAAATTTTCTTGTTTTTATTTTCAATTTTGTTGAATCTAATCCACTAATAGCTTTTACTTTTAATCCGTTTATGAAAACATTTCCATCGGCAACTTGCCTAGGTCCGTCTTGTGATGGGTTTTTGGAAGAGGTAATAATGTCTTTAACACCATCAGCCTTTCCTTGCTCGTAAAAATGATGAGCGATTTTATCAGCATTCATAGCAGCGTACATAGCTTTATGATAACCAGCTGGATCTACAATTTCACCTTTGTCATTGGAATATTTTCCAACAAAGTTTTGTACATCTGTTTGATTTTCACCAACTTTACTAGGATCTTTTATTCCATATCTAAATTTCTTTTCACCAACGTTAAAATCAAAACCTTTGAATTCATCGTTAAATAATTTTTTAGTATTGTCTCTAAAATCACCATGTAATTTTGTAGCAATTTCTTGCTGCTGTTTGTAGCGGTCATAAAAGCTTACTGCTTCTTGTTGTTCTTGAGTTACGCCCGGTCTCAACTTGATATCGTCGTAATATTTACTCTTAGAACTTTCTAAAAAGTTTTTAGCATTTGCAACCTCTTCTTTAAAAGCAAGTTTTTTCTTACGAATTTCCCTTGCTTCATCCACGTCTTCATCAAAAGTAAAATTATCTTCCATTAGAAAATTAATTTCTTCTTGATCTAAGTGTGGTTTTGTTTTTGTATAATATTCTTTAAGTACTTGTGTTGGACTTAAAGATGTATAATCTTTATTTAGCGAAACATAGTCTTGCACTGTTCCACCTGTTTCTTCCATAAAAGAAATTAGCTTTTCAATGTTTTCAGGTAATTGTTTACCTAAAACTTTTTCATCTCTAACCGCTTCTTTAATTTCTTTTGTTACTTGTTTAACTTCTTCTTTTGTTACTTCTTGGATTGGTGAAGCTTCTTCAGAAATTTTGACGGGCTCTGGTACTTGTTGGTCCATTTTAGCGCTATCTCCGGTTTGTTCGCCCACAACCATCTCCTCTGTTTCTCCGATACGAATGGCATTGTCTTCTGTTTTAAGCGTTGGTATATCAACTTTTACAACTTCTGGAATTACCTTTCCTGTTGCTTCTGGTTTAGATAAATCAACTTTTGTTACATTGTTAATACTAGCTTTACCTAAGTTTTTAGGTGTTTTCTTTTTTGACTTTATTTTAAAGTCACCTTCCTGTTTAACAGGTTCATTTGTTGTTTCTGACATGATATGATATTATATAATTATTAATTAGTCAAGTCCAAATTGAGAAAAATCTTCCCCTGTAGTTTCAAAATCTACTGGACCTGAATCGTTTTGTCTTTGGTTTATTAATTGACTTTGTTGAGTTCCTTGTAATTTAACTCTTTTATCTTTACGATCTTCTATTTGTTGCTCTTTATTATCTTGTTGCCCTGTTTTCATTTGAGTCAACTGTTTGTTGTATTCAAATTCTTGAGCTAATAACTGAGATTTTATTTGCAATTCTGTTTGCATTCTTTGCAGTTCAAATTGAGATTTAGCTTGCTCTACGCTAACTTTTTGTTGTGTTAAAGCTTGTTGTTTTTGAGTTTCCGCCAAGGCAACTTCCTGTGCAGTTTTAGTTTGAGCTTCTCCTTGCGCAGCTATAATTTGTTGTTGTTGAGCTTGATCTCTTTTTATTTTCTTTTTACGTTTTTGCTTTAAAAGTTGATTAGCTAATTTAATATTTTTTATCTGACGTATGTCTATAGCATCTTCTAAATCAATACCACCTCCTTGTAAAGCAATTTGTATATTTTGCTCTAACATTTGTTTTTCTTCTTCTTCAGGTTCTAATTCTAGGTATATACCAAAATCGTGAAGATTTAAATTACTTATTTCACTAAGTGTTTTAGCATTATATACCGATATGCTTTGTAACAAAGCTGAGTGAGTAAGTGGAAAGTTTAGTACATCTACTATTTTTAGAGATATATTTTCGCATATTCTAAGAGCTAAATATAAACTAGCTTGATTAATGTGTTTAGTAGCTATATTAGATTGATTAGCGGCCATTTTAGCTAAGCCTACTAAAGCGTCTTTGTCTGGTAAACTACCATCTCTAGCTTCATTAAGTCCGGTTACGTCACGTATCATTTGTAAATAATATTGATACGTCTGTATAAGACTTTGTAATTTAGCACCGCCTGATGACGAAGATAATTCTTGTATAGGCACTTTACCTCTATTTAATTCTCCATCTTGCGTTAGTGATCTACCAACTATCGAACCAGTTTGAAAATACATGTTCAATGCTTCCGCTGGATTATAGTTTGTGCCATTACCTAAATCAACTTCTGCTAAACCATCCATGTCTAAGAATACTCCGTCTGGAACTAGCCTTGCTAATACTTGTTGCATTTTTAAATGAGTTAACTGTATCATATCTGCAAAACCAGTAATTTTACTTACTATAGATTCTATTCTACCTTTATACATTCTTGGCGCGCAAATAGCATAATTCATTTCCACCTTAGTTGTGTCTGCCATAGGTCTAGTCATGTCTTGAGCTAACTCCCATTTCAACATTGTGCTTGTTCCTAAAACTTTAACTCCGCTGTATAAAACTTCAATACTTCTTGAAACTTTTTTAAACGTATCTGCTTCTGGTGGATTAAACGTGTCTGTTTTTTGAATTATTTTTTCTAACCCGTTATCAGTTTGTTTTAATTTAAAAACTTGATCATGATATGTTTTATATTCAAAATACATTATTTGAACTGTATTGTTATCATAATTACCCCAGCCAGTAACATATTGTCTATTGCCAGGCATTTCTTGAATACGTTGTAATTCTTCCGGCGGTATATTTGGAAATTCTTTTTTAAGCTCTGGTATAGTTAAAGATTTAACTTCACCTACGTAATATATATCTTGAAAATTAGGATCTTCTGTATACGAATATATCATATGCGCCGGGTCTACATAGTCTACAACTATACCGTTTGCTTTGTTAAATGATGTCTTTGTAGCTGCAATACCACAAACGACTAAATCATGATTTATTCTACGTTTTGTTAATTGCCATTTGTTTTTAGCTAAAGTATTTGTTATAGCTTCTTCTTCTGCTATTTCTACTGATTGCTTATAGCTAAGTTGCATATGTAACTCTAACTCTTCATTTGACTCAGGTAGTTTATTTAAAGGAACTGTTGAGCTTTGAAAATTTGCACCTAATTTGCTTTGAGCTTCAGCCAACATGTCTTTAGCGTACATATCTTTCGCTAAATTAGTAGCGTAATCAGTTCTTTTCTTTAATGAATATGGGTCTTGAGAAAAAGCTTTTATATCAAAATCTTTATTTGATATACCATTAACCACTATATCTACAAACTTAGAAATAACAGGTACTGGTTTCCAATCTAAATTAAGATAAGACAAATCACCGTTAATAGATAATTCATCTTTGTATTTTTGTACAGATTGCTCTCCTCTAGCGTATAGTCTTAAGTTGTGGTAATTATTCCAACTTGTAACAAATCTATTACCGTTTGTTCTACCTTGATTAAACCACTCTGTTTCAATAGCTGAAGCTACTTGTGATCCATATTCCCAAGAAGACTTTTCCGCTGCTGGTACTACCTGACTAGGAAAGGCGCTATTAGAATTAGTATATATATTCATTTATTCAATTATTTTTGACATTGATCCTTTATTGTTAAACTTTTTAATACCCAAGTCATAAACTTTTCTTTCAACAATGGGATTAGGTCTATATTTATTTTTGTTACAAGCCATTATAGCTAAACCAGAGCTTATAGAGGCATCATGGGTTGTTCTGTTATTTATATTAAATTTAGCCCAATCTTCTAATGTTCTTTGAAAACACATGTCTCCATAGTTACCATCAGGTTTTAAACCAATATGCTCATCTATATAAGATTCTATAGCTGCAGCGTGAGCTTGTTTAATATCTTCGCTAGAGTTAGGTATACCACCTATTTCTCTTTCTGTAACAGATAATTTATTATATATTTTATCAGGCCTATTCATTGAATAACCTCTGTAACCTCTTCTTTTAAAATGATACAAAAGTCTAGGTTTATTATTTTCACACAACAAAGGCATGCCATAAAATACACAAGCCATCAAAACATCTTCAAAAAATATCTCAGCAGTTTGCGGCCTTGATATATATTCTAAAAAAAAGTGATTAGCAGGATGATTTTCCATTGAAAATTTAGTCAAACCATGTAAAGATCCGTTAGAACCTCTACCATCTACTGTTCCTGATATATCATAACTATCACAACCAAAAGCACCCATATGTTCATTGCCAGGATGTTTTTTACCTTGTTTAATTATAAGTTTATTTTGTAATATAATTGAAGGTATCCAAGAAACAAAAAATCTACCACTTTTATTTGGCACAAATATAACATTAGTATCTTTAATACCGTTTGTCCATTGAAAATTACCTTGTGTTATGTTATTGTTAAATTTTAAATCTGCGTTCCAATCTATTTGCTCGTAGATTTTAGTTAAATTAAATAATGATGATTTTGCTTCATCTCTAAATGCATGCTCTTCTGTTCTAGGGAATTGACGATAAAATTCATTTAAACCATCTTGATCACCTTTTAAACCATCAACTTCATTTTGCCAATATTCTATTACACCTATTTTTATTTGCGTTCCATGTGGATCTTTGGCAGGTATTTTTGGCGTGTCGAATACAGGTATGCCATAAGAATCAATGTATCCTTCGTAGTTCCATTCCATAGGTATGAACAAAGAATAGAGTCCTGAACGAGTCTGTCCGTTGGAGTTTCTTTTTGTAACATCTGAATCATAGTATAGTTTTTTAAAATTAGCTCCTCCTTTGTCTAAAGCATTTGACGTTGATCCCATCATGCATTTGCCAATAATTTTACTACCTAACCTAAGTGTAGTTTTAGTAACTCTCCAGTTGTTTAATATATTATTAGGTCTTTCCCACTTTCCACTTTCATCATGTACTAGTAGTTTTAATTTTTCACCGTCATAAGCATTGTCTCCAGTGTTTTTCCAATCAATAGTTGTATCAAGACCTGCTAACTCTTCGTTTTTTTCAGTAGATACAATACTTCTTCTTGTAAACTTTGAAGCTGGTACTCTATAGGCTAATTCTGTTTTAGGTCGATCCATACCATCTTGTATGGGTTTAAAAAAGAAAGGATAATTAACCGATATAGGTACTACTTTGTCTGTAAACATTTTTTTAGCATCAGCACCTGATTTTGATAGTATACCAAACCTCGCGTCAGTTGATATAGTAGCCATATTAACACATTCGCCAGAAGCCATAAATGAAAATCCAGAACGTCTGTTTTTAAGATATGACATACCGTAACATCTATGATCTGCTATACATGCAGCCCAAAATATAAAAAATAATCTATTTGATTCTCTAAAATCTGGTTTACCAACGTCAATTTTTGACCATTGTAAATACATATAATGAGTACCAGTGATGTATATAGGTTTACCTTTGTTTATATAACAAAAACCTTCTTCACGTCTTTTAAATTCTTCGTCAATATAGTCGTACCATTTTTCTTTAAAATCATCTGGATATTCTCTCCAGTCAAAAACAGTTTTTATTTTTTTTAATACTTTAGGTAATTCTTTTCGCTCCCATTTGTCACTATCAAACTTATGAATATTGTTTTGTTTAGGTAAAGCTATTTTAAGATTTTGTATTTCATAAACCTCTCCAATTTGCCCAGTCTTAGATATAACAACCATATCGTGATCATCATTATACCCGTATTCCCATTTTTTATACCTATTCATTCGTTTAAGAACTTTAGGTTTGACATGATTAGGTAATACTTTATATAAAGTTTGCGTATACATTATTTAGATCTTCCTTCAGCAAAACCACGAAATGTAGTTTCTTTTTTAACTTCTTTAGGTTTTTCATCTAGCATATCTTGCTCTTCTTGTATTCTAGTAAGAATTTCAAAAGCATCAAATATACATAGTTTTTTTGTAGCTGCTGCATTTTTAAGTCTATCAGCAGTGATGTCATCTTCTCCATCTACAATAGGTTCTTTAGCAACTTTAATTAATTCTTCAACTGCTACTCGCCCAGCTAGGATTATACTCTGTTTGGTTTTTTTGATTTCCATACTTAATTACAATATCATTTGATTTCATACAATATAAACGCCTGTTATCAACTATAAAGTCATACTCACCGTTAGGTGTATAGCCTACGGTATCTCCCTCGTTAATTCCTAGCGTTTCTAATGAGCTATTACCTATTTTTAATATACCAATAAGACTTTGCTCTTTTTCAACCTTAAATTTATTATTACTTTTTACAGGTTGTATAAAACATCTATCATTTATAGAGTTCCATTTGTCCTTTGTTTTGTATAAATATATTTGATCTAACGCACAAAAATATTTATTATCTTTAAAATAAGATCTTGATTTTTTCTTAACGCCTTTTATATCATAAAAAGTTCTAAACACATTATGATGTATTAATATTAAATCTCCTTTTTTTATAGAAGTTTTATAAGCTAAAGGTGTTGCTAGCACTTTAGCAACATTATTAACAAATTTATAACTTTCTATTTTTGTATTTAATATTATATCAACATTGCCTAATTTTATTTTATTATCATAAGTATCACCTAATGGTTCTACTATAAAATCATACAAACTATTCATCAATATTTAAGGTCGTATTCAACAGATATAGCCATGTTAGAATTAAATTTTTTCCATGGCAATATCTCGTTGTTTTTCTTTATATGTATATTATAAGAATTGTCTGAATCTTCAAATAGAATATGCGATATTTCATGACCACCATATACTTCTTGACCTACAGAATAATGCATAGCATCATTTTTGTAGTCTGATCCAATACTAATCTTTCTAATATTATTTGTCATCTTCTTTTTCAATATCAGTATACGATCCGTCTTGTAAGTTGATATTAATTTGACCGTATTCTTCTTCTAATTCTTTTTTAGTAGAATCAATTTCTTTACTTAAAGCTTCAATTTCTTTTGATACATTACTTTTTTGTATCTCAAGAACACCTACTGTTCTAAGCATTTCATTTAATTTACCTTGTTGTTCTTGCAATAATTTTAACTGTTCTTCAGTTATCATTGCTTTTACTGTTTCTTCTGCTTTTTTCATAATTTAATTTAATTTAATTTTTGTTATTAATTTTTTTGCTAATTTATATGTTCCTAGCAAGAACCATGTTATTATTGAAAATCCTAGTATTGTTGCTATTGTTTCGTATGTTTCAAAACTAATTGAAAAAAAATTTAAAACAATTGACATTAAAAAAAGAAACAATACTATAATGATACTAAATTTTTTCATTTAATTTTATTTAATTGTTATTAGTCTACTTATTTATTATTACCTATAGATTTGAATTTTTCCGCTCCTCTAGAACCAAAGTAAGCCACGTAAACTGTTGTTACTAAAGTTTTTAATAAACTTATCCATTCTTGTTCTACTGTAAACGATAATGATTCATGACTATCAACCCATATAAATGAGATAGTCATTATAGATAAAAAAATCAAACACATTGGTCGCGTGTTTTTAGAAAGCCATGAGTCGCTTTTCATATCGCTCTCCCAGCGTTTTGAAACTTCTTGCATTTCTATCATATCTTGTTCTAATAACATCAATGCTTTTTCTTTAAATTCTGTAGGTAGATTTTCATCTTTAGTTATTAAATTTTTAACTAAACCAAAAACTCCTGCGCTTGGTAAGACATCGCTCGCAATGTCAATAATACCTGGGGCAGCTTTGCTTAAAAACTGCCCAACTTTGGTATTTTTGAATTTTTTGCTCAATTATCCTCTTGATATCCCGGGTTTATTCTTTTTCTTAGAAGAAGGACTGATTGGAATAGCATCGGAGCTTCTTGAATTTATTCCCATCGATGTATCCTTTGCTCCAGTTCCGCTTGGTGAATTTACTTCATAACCAGGAAAAACACCAGGTGAATTAGCTGTACGACTGCTACTTTTTCCACCAAAAATATGTCTACCATATCCAGTGTCATTAAACGCACGTGAAATTGATCCAGCTATTGGATAAGTACTACCGCTAGCTGATCTGTTTTCAACTCTATCAAGAATATTTTGCTCACTTTCTTTAGCATTTTTAGCACTTGATTTAGCAGATCTAAACTCTCCCATAGAAAAATAGTCAGATCTTATTGGATCTGGACTAATCATATCTAACGCTTGTGCTCCAACAGATTTAGCTATATCTACACTAGTTCTACCAACTTTTTTAATAGTGTCAAAAAAACCTTCTGCTGGTCCTTTTCCCATTATAGAGTTTACTTTAGCAGCTCCTTTTGCATAACCGTTGACTCTTGCTGGCCCAAAGTTTTGAGTGTATCCAGATGATCTTCCTGGTCCATCAACTTTTTTGCTCATATGCATTTTACCTTTTCCTGGTCCTTCGACTTTTTTATCCATATGCATTTTTCCTTTACCTGGTCCTTCGTAATCTTTTTTAGATTTTGAATCGTCTCCTTTTTTTCCGCCGTATTCAGCAGGTCCTGCAGTTTTTTTGTTTTCGTCTATTACGTCTCCGTCTTCGGATAAGTATTTTGATTCAGCTGCACCTTTTCTTTTGTATGCACCCATTTCTTCTTTTGCCATTTTTATTGTTTTTTAAGTTTTATTTCTTTTTTATAAGGTTCTATTTCCCAAGGTTGTGTTGGATCACCAGATGCCATATGCTTGTAATCTATTTCTTTGCCTTTCCACCAGACAACTTGTTTACCAGCTCCATTTTCTCCGTAATCTAAATCTCCTCTTTTAAATTGATTAACATGTTCCATTTCATGAGTAAGAGTTTGTAATTTTTTATAAGGATCTTTCTCATCTTCATTAAAAACAATAGATCCTGTTTTAAGCGTTCTAGCGTAAACTGGATCATCACCCATATCTCTTTCAAACATCGGAGTGCTTAAAAGGTCTAAATTAAAAGGTGATTTTATTTTAAATGCCATATTAATTTTTATAAGGAAACATTTTATTTAAAGTTGTTTGTCTTTGCTTGCAACCACAAGGTAAATTAAGACCATCAGACACTCTATCTACAATGGTCTTAACACCTGTTCTTTCCGTGAACTTAGCTATACTATCGCCTAATCCTCGAGATTTCATCAATTCTAGATTTGATCGCTAGTTGATACTACGTAAGTTGACCAGTACATTTGTAATGGTGTAGCTGCTTGATCTACACCTAATTGTGCTGAAGAAACAATACCACCTGGGTTAGCTGTCATTGCTTTGTAAATTGCTTTGTCTGGTGCAGATGCTCCAGCTGTAATTGTAGGTACACCAGCAGCGCCAGTCGTGTTAGTTGTCGCTATTGCTGTTATAATTCTTCCAGAAATACCTGCAGTACCAGTGTTTTCTCCAAAAGCTCCAGCTGGAGCCGTAAGAACTATAGTTACTGCGCCTGTTGCCGCATTGTAAGATATATCACCAATGTGATCTACGTTTACTAATCTTGTTCCTTGCAGTAATAAATTAGCCGCGTCTGACGTGTTTACCACGTTAAATTTAATAAATTTTGCCATTTTTTTTGTTTTTGTTGTTGTTGTTGTTGTTGTTGTTGTTTTATGTGATTTATCAGTTTACTCTGTTTATGAATTTGCTTGGATTTTATCGCTAATAGCTTTTTCCCAATTTTCTATTTTGTCGTTATTGTTTCTGTCAGCTATACCTGCTTTAGCGGCACCATGATGCTTGTCATCATATTTAAGATCTCCAGCTAGTTTAGATATATGCTTTTCATCAGCTGTCATGCTAGAATCACTATGACCATGTTTGTTGTCGTAGTCAACGTCTTCTTTTAAGTATTGCATATGTGCTTCGTCGTCTCTTCTAGTAGCGTCAAAATTACCAGCAGTTACTTTAGTGTGTCTATGATAGTTTCCTGTGTATGAACCTGTATGTCCTTTTTTTGTTTCCATATTTATTTTTTAGAGCAACCAAAGTTTTTTGCATAGTTAGCCATGTCTCTTACTTCACTACTATATTTACCTTTTTTAGCTGCCATTATTTTACTTGCCGCTGCGCACGTTGATGAACCTGGCATATTTTTTTTAACCCACGATGTGAATTTTCCTTGATTTTTCTTTTTTATAACTGGAAAAGCCATTATTTACCTACTATAAAATCAGCAACAGTTACACCAGTACCTGCAACAGCTGTAACGTAATCTACTGCTACTGGAAGTATTGATCCAGACTGTAAACCTTTAAAAGTTATCGCTTGTGTAGAAATTGGTTTTCCACCTCCTGGATTAGCCGCTACTACACCTGGTAGTATTACGCTTATTGATGCATCTGCTGGCATTACACCACAATATATTACAGATGAATTTAGGTTAGTACCTAATGTCCCGCTTTGGTTTTCAAATAGCCAAGCTGGCCTAACATCTATGCTAGCTACCATAGCCCCCGTTAAAGGCATAGCTTGACTTATTATTGAGTCTTGTGTTTTAAATGATCCCATTTTTTATTTTTTAATATTCGTTACCTTGAGCACATAAAACAGCGTTTAGACCTTTAAAAGGGACTGGAGCTTTTAATATTTGCATACCTGTTATTCCTGAGCTTGATCCCATACCATGAGGTCTGCCAGCTTGATCTAATGGCCCATCCCATATATGAGATTCACCTACCACGCCTACTTTAGTACCTGGCTTTAATTTTTCCATTGATGGATCGTATTTGTTATCGTGCATAATTAATTTTTTAAATTATTATCTTTATTTACCGCGTATATAGCTTTAGTTAAAACTTTATCTGTATACGAGTTTCCTTTTATTATTTTATTTCTTCTAGCGCTAGTAGGCAATTGCTCTTCTCCTAACATTATTCTATATATTCTATTTATAAGTTGTTTACATTTAAAACTAACTTTGTATATATTATATTTTTGAGTAGTTCTATTTCTATGCCTCCATACTTTTACCCAATCATTTTTTATTAATCTACTCCATCTTCTATTATCCCAACTATAAGAATACACGCCTAATTCAAAGTCTTTTTTTGTAAATAAATCTATACAATCTAAATAAATTAATAACTCTAAATCTGCTTCTCTTAAGTTGTTGTTTTTACAAGCCCATTTGCGTATTATACGGTAATGTTTTAGCAAGTTTAGATTTTTTAAGTCACTTGCTTCTAGCTTTTTCATAAAACAACAACCACGTCTTGAGATTTAATGACGTGATATATCTCATTGTCAATATCTATTTTGTGACCAGCGTGCCTATCATAAAATATAACATCTTGTTTTTTTATTCCTGCTACTTCATCACCTGCGTCAATAACGCTAGCTTTTATATATCTAATGTCATCTCTGTGAAGTTCAGCTAAAAGTAAACCACCTTCTGTTTCAGTAGTACCTTCTTTTATTTTTTGGATTATTAAGTTTCTACCTATTGCTTTCATCTATTCTCATATTATTAATTACACAATCAGTAGATAATATTGTAATAGCTACAGAAGCCGCGTTTATTAGTGCGCTTTTTGTCACTAGTAAAGGATCTATAATTCCTGACTCAACCATGTTTACCATATTTCCTGTAACCACATTTAGTCCTGTTCCAATTTTTCTTTTTGCTTTTAGCTTAGCAGAATCAATACTTGCGTTGCTAAGAATGGTCTTAAAAGGAGCTTTAATAGCTTCTAACAAAATTTCTTCACCTTTGTTATCTGCTTTTATAGAGCAAGCTGCATCTAATAATGCAATACCACCTCCAGGAACTATACCTTCTTTTATTGCGGCTTTCGTAGCACAGATAGCGTCTTCAACTCTATCTTGTTTTTCTTTTAATTCAATATCAGAATTTGCACCCACTTTTACAATAGCAACTTTAGCTGATAGTCTAGCTAGTCTCATTTCTAAACCTATTGTCACGTGAGCTTTGTTTTTCTTTTTTAAATCTTTCTTTATTTGCTTAATAATGTCTTCAATTTCTTTTGAAGTCTCTTCAATTTGAATTATAGTTTGATCTGCTGTTGATACCACTTTTTGACACTGGCCTAAGTAATCTATTTTAATAGAATTTAAATCATCACCTAAGTCTTCATTTATAATTTTAGCTTTAGTCAATAAAGATATATCATTTAGTATTTCTTTTCTTTTTAAACCATATGCTGGAGCATCTATAACGTTAATTTTTATATTGCCTTTCATTTTATTCATAACTAAAGCAGATAAAACACCAGGTTCTACTTCTCCAATTATTAATAAAGGTTTATTATTTTTTATAACATATTCTAAAACTGGTTGTATTTGTCTAATAGATTCTACTCTTGATTCTATTATTAATACTTGTGTGTTTTCTAGTTCTGCAGTATTTTTTTCTTTATTAGTAACAAAGCTTTGGTGTGAGTAACCTTTTGAATATTCTACACCTTCTACTATGTCTACTTCTGTTATACCACTTTCTCCTGGTTCCATTATAACAACGCCTGTTTCTCCTACTTCTTTAAAAGCATAACTAATAAGTTTTCCTAGGTCTTTGTCATTATTTGTTGATATAGTAGCAATTTGATCTATCATATTACCTTTAACAGATATACTTTGATCTTCTAAATATTTTATAACTTTTTCTACACCACTGTTTATTCCTTTTTTTAAATCTCTATTACTTGTGTTTAATTTTAAACCATAAGATTTATTTAATATAGAATGTGCTAATACAGTAGCTGTTGTTGTTCCGTCACCTGCTTCTTTAACAGTTTTTCTAGCTGCTTCTTTTAAAAGTGTTGCACCCATGTTTTCGACAGAATCCATTAAAATAATTGAATTAGCAACAGTAACACCATCTTTTGTTATAATTGGATTACCGTTTACATCTTCCATTATTACACATTTACCGCTAGCCCCTAGTGTGGAGCTAACAGCTTTTGTGAGTTGTTCTATTCCTTTAAATACTTTGTTTTTAGCTTCGTTTCCAAAACTAAGGTTTTTGACTATTGCGTCTGACATAATTTGATTAGATTAGATTAAATTTATTTTATTTAAAGGTTTTAACGACTTGTGGTCCGTGCATATAAGATAATTTTTTCTTATAATGTTCAACAGAAGAATCAATTGCTTGTTCAGCTCCTTCTATTGTTTCACGTCTCGTTACATCGATCCAAGAATCTTCTTTTTTAGGATCAAGGTATTCGGTTTGATAAAATCCATTAGGTAATTGAACTATACGCCAGTTTTTCTTTTCTGATACATGGTTCCATAGTTCTAAGGTTTTTTCATCCGGTTGTGGTTGACTACTCCACGTGTGAGTCTGGTAATAAAATGTCATTGGTTTTGGTTTTTAGTTAGACATTGGTTATTGCTCTTTCCCGAGCCGGGTATAATTGTATTATCACTTGTTTTAAGTGATATTTACCTATTCAGCTTCTTCCTCTTCTACTGGTGGTACTGGTGGTACTGGATTTTGCCATGTAAAGTATAAGTCTTCATTTACTGGTGTAATCTCAGATTGAA
>Ga0209337_1000329_pt1 | contig 37481 bp, 40 predicted proteins | sample LinPmetageLP53_FD_184044 | JGI IMG/M metagenome (GOLD analysis project Ga0209337, IMG submission 184044) | Marine viral communities from the Pacific Ocean - LP-53 (SPAdes) (version 2) | ecosystem: Environmental > Aquatic > Marine > Oceanic | place: Pacific Ocean | collected 2010-02-08
CAAGTACGGCACCACCGACGGGCTCTTGGTAGAGTCTGGACGTGTCCGGTGGGCTAACTACTACAGCGACCGCGCCCGTGTTACCCTCAACCTCGCCCCCAATAGTGAGCGAGGCTTCTATGTCGAGCGGGACTACCATATCTCTGACCTCGTTCGCCGATAACCTACTTACACCCTACTCTATTGGAGACTACTATGCCTACCACTACCGACATTCCCAGCAGCAACCTGACCCTCGGCGTGGGCCTCGCCTCTGCCGACGGCGTGCCCTTCGATGAGACACGCCAGCGCATCGCACTGCTCCGCCTGCGTGGGTTCCTTGATGCCGCTATCAGCATCTTCGCCGACGTGGCTCATCCACCTGACGTGACCCTCAAGGGCACCGGCAGGTACACCAACGCAGCAGGCGACACCTTCACCGAGCCTTGCCTGTCCCTGGTATGGTTCGACCGAGGCGACGACGAGTGGTTTGTCAAGGCCGTGCGACAAGGTGCCACCCAGTGGTGCCAACTCTTTGAGCAGGAAGCCTTCGCACTGACCGTCGGTGCAGCCACCATTCACAGTCTATAGGAGACATCATGTCCTTTCGTACCACCACCTCGCACCGCAAGTCCCGCGTCTTTGGGTTCCGCCCCGCATCCGAGCGCATAGTACCCGACCCCCCAAGGGTGACACGCTACCAGCCTACCATCCTGGTGGACAATGATACCCTCGACCGCCTTGAGAGGGGATGGTTGAAGCTCCAGCCGGGGCAGTGGATTCAGTTGGCCTGGTGCGACAAGCCCTCGCGCTGGGCAGGCATCACACCCAGCGGTACCGTAGTGGTGCAGCACTACAAGTCCTACCGCAGGACGGGCAGCAGCTACCCCGCCGACACCTTCCGGACCCTGATTAACTTTGCCAACCATGCACGCAGGAGGTGAGCATGCTCTACTGGATACTGACCTGCCTCCGTACAGGTGAGACGCAAGAGGCGTACACCTGTGAAGAGTGTGAAGCAAAGATGCCAAGCCCAGACGGCGACCTCGTTCAAGCCTACGACTGCGACGAGGACGTTGACTGTGACTTCTGTGAAGACCAAGCCAAGACAAGGAGCCGCCGTGAATAGCCTGAAAGAAGAACTACTACCTGCCCTTCTGTTTGTCATCACCCTTCTGGTGGGCTATGCTATAGTGGCGGGGCTCGACCCATATACATACACCCTACATCCGAGGTAAACCATGAGAGGATACAACGCATACGACGTGTCAGGAGGCAACGTGCCCGATGACTGGGGCAACCACTATCGCGACTGCGAGGGGTGCCACAACCAATACCACCTTAGCGAAGGCGACTGCGACTGCGACGTGCCCGAGCGCAGGCCAGAGTGTGACCGCATGTCCGATGCGGGCTACGACTACGAGGGCGGCGGCCTGTGGGAGAAGCGCATCTGTCGCACCATCCACACCGCACGCCGGGACCACAAGGACGGGTCCATCAAGGCGGGTGAGAGGTACGCCAAGTACACCTACCGTGCCATCGGCTTCGATGATGGCTCGGAGCGGGGCACCTGCTACCACCGTCACTTCAAGCGGCGCTTCGTACTGGTTGCGGCGGGCCTACCCAATGAGCGATGGGCGGAGGCGTACTGTGATTGAGCTAACCAAGCTGCAAGACTCCCTTCGTACAGCCTACGTGCTGGCTGAGCCTTCCAGTCCATCGGGTATCGTGTCCACCGCGCAGTACATAGTGCAGCGGGTGGTAGACAGGGTGCCCAATGGGTGGGAGGTTCCGCCTTCAGCTACCGCACACCTGGGTGTCGGCTTCCGGGGCGCCGTGCGCCAGTCGGCAGGCCGGGTACTAATCACTTGCAACTGCGCCATCTACGGGATACATTCCCTCGCTACTCAACCCCGGCGGGATGACTTCCTTGACCGGCTACGCACTGACCTTGAATCCCTACACGACAACATCGACAAGTATCAAGAGGCCCTCCATGACTACTAACATTATTGGGGTAGACGACCCACTCACCCGCCGCCAGTTCTTCGCACGCCTTCGCAGGCTGGGCTTCAGCAAGTCCGGCATCCGGGTGGCGAGCAACGGGCTGACCTACCGCAAGAGCCTGGACAGCGGCGTGGCAGTGCTGGTCACCGTGCCGAAAGGGCACGAGAGTACCTTCCAGATTACAGGCCGCGTACCTTACAGCGGTATCTACATACTGGACAGGCTGGCAGCCGACAACCTGTCGGCGTGTGGAAACTATAAGCGGCTCGGTAACCGCAACCCCACATGGGGTACCCCGGTGGTACCCGAGGACCTGTTCTGCAACAACATGCTGGAGGTGTGTCTTGGTATACTATCCGGCGACATCACCGTCGGTATGGAGCAAGCCTATTAAACGAAACGTGCCCGTTCGCTACGGGATAGTCGGGGTGGCGAGAATACCCGATGACATGAAGTGGAGTAGCCCTCCATAAAACATAGCCCCGGACCCCGGATGGGGTCGGTGTGGTGGCACCGTAAGCGGTTATCCCTGGACGATTCCCGTCGGATGAAGGGGACCCGCACCACCCCCCTTTACCCCTTAGCCTGGAGGCTACCATGACCCGCATCACTCTTACCAATATCCCCAACGGTGTAGCCTGCTATGTAGGTACGCACCGCACACCCGATGGCCTATGGCTGGACGGGTTCCACATCTTTACGCTGGAGCCCCGCAAGGTATCCGGCAAGTATTCCGGCAACCACCTCAACTGGGTGGGTGTGTACTCCAACGCCAAGACCGCAGCCGCCAACGCGCGGGGGCTGTGATGAGTACCATATCAAGCAAGGTGATATTCGATATGCCCAAGCGATTCAAAAAGGTAGAGCCCCTCGCGCGCACGAGGCTGGCTGAAGATGAGCCGAGCCCCGAGCGTCGGCGTAACTGGTTGGCAGTCCACGCCCACAACCGTAAAGGTGGGGCGTTCAAAGACCGTAAGAAAGAACAGAACAAACAAGCCTGCCGTAGTCAGGTGAAGGAAGGTGAGTGAATGAATATCTTTGTACTTGACCGTAGCCCACAGGCTGCAGCGCAGATGCAGTGCGACCGGCACGTCGTTAAGATGGTGCTTGAGTCAGCGCAGATGCTATGCACCGCAGTCAACCTGTTGGGTGGCGAGTCCCCCTACAAGTCAAACCACATCAACCACCCGTGCTCCATCTGGGTACGTGAGACACTGGGTAACTTCATCTGGTTGTACGACCACGGCATGGCCCTGGCTAAAGAGTACACCCACAGGTACAGCAAGGTACACAAGTCGCAGGCCGTTATCCAGCACTGCATGGACCAGCGAGCAGAGGGACTACCGCTGTACGACCTTACCACCACCGAGCACCCCCTGTGTATGCCAGACCAGTACCGTGGTGACGATGTGGTCACCTCTTACCGAGCCTTCTACCTTGGTGACAAGTCAAGGTTTGCACAGTGGAACAAAGCACGTACCGCCCCCGACTGGTGGGCACAAGGAGGCAGTCATGCCTGAACACATCGACCTGAACACCGACATCAACGACCTTAGCATCGACACCGTAGTGTACACACCCGTCCGATTGTACAATGCCTTCGCCGTTGACGATGCTATCCAGGCACTGCTTGAGGTAGAGCAGGGCCGCATGTCTCTGAGTCCCGCAGCGAAGGAGCTACTGCTACCCAAGGGTGACTGGAAGCAGTTGATTGAGGCAGTCAACCTCGACGGGCTGGGCATCGAGGCGTGACACCCTTGGCAAATGTACTCAGTTCGTCACCATCCTTTCAAACCTATACAGGAACAATACCCTACAGCCACTAACCGTACCCCGTAAGGGCTTTACTCTTGAGTGGTGACGTTCCTTTCACTTCCCTACATGGAGTCACAATGTCAAACGATGAAGGAGTATTCTGGGGCGATGCCTGGTGGCCCTCCCTACGTGATGCACTCGATGGCACCGAGCCTGTACGATGGTGGCTGTCTGGTACCTACGATGCCGGTCGCCAATGGCGGAGACGGCAGAAGCTGAAGACCGGAGTGGCACCCGACAACCTTGCAGTGCTGGAGTACCTGTACAATAAGCACCGCCCTCGGTACGCCAGGTGTGTACCTGACCTGACCTGGTACATCAACGCCGACAACCTGCCCGACTACCACAAGTACAGGGACAACCACACAAACACCTCGACAGCACTTGAGCACTGTGGTATAAGCGCCGTAGCCTTTAGACGTAGGCGAAAGGATGGGTGGTCGGACGCCCTCATCCTGCTGGTACCTGACCAGGGTGACATAACCGGTGACCGTCGCGCACTTGCAGAGTACGCACACACCCTGCTCACCTCCAGGTACCCGCGCTTCGCCACGCACCCCCTGTCCCTGGACAACCTATGAGCACAACAACCCCTAACCTAAACACCCTCGACATTAAGTTCGCGAGGATGGAGGACGATGAGATGGATGAGCTATTCGAGAAGGCAGTGTACGACGCTGCCGTAGCACTTGAAGAGGAGCCAGAGTATTATGATGATGAACCTGCTGAAGCTACTTCAGACCTTGTTGAGTACGTTCCGTCGTTCGACCCCGAGTACGACCATGAAGGAGATACCCCCGCCGCAGACCCAGAGCAGTGCCGATACGGTGCCGACCTCCACTCAATCTGGAGGGGAACCAATGGGTGATGGAATGACAATGTTCTACGAATACCCCGGCGGCGCGCCACCTACCGAGGAGCAGAGGTTGATAGACTCTCTCCGCTACAAGGAGTGGCTACCCTCCCGAGGTCAGGTGCTACTGGTATCCGTCCGAGGCAACGCCCCGCTTGGTACCAACAGCTTCGATGACAGGGCGGGCACGGTGTACCGGGACCACACCGGGCAGCTATACGTCAGGCTATACGACGCAACCAACGACCCCGGAGACCACTGGCTGAACAACCCTCCCAAGCCGGGCGGCACCGCCGTAGCTTGCCGAGGATACTACACAGGCGCCATGATACTTGGCGACCACCGTGGCAAACCCGGCCTGCTCAACCGGGGGCTAACCCCCATCACCTACAACCGCTACCTATCTGACGGAGAAGGAGGCTGGAAGATTAACGAATCCAACAGCGCCAACTTCATTGGCCTGAACATCCACCGTGCAGGCACAGCCTCCACCCAGGTTGACCGATGGTCGGCTGGCTGTACTGTGTTCGCACGGGCGGAATACATGGACGAGGTACTCAACACCTGCGAGCGGGCCCTTGACTTCTGCAAGGGAGGCACGCTATACTTCAGCTACGCAATACTTGAACACAACGAGGTGCATGGTACATACAGCTACCTTTCTTAGCCTCGTTACATTTAGTGACAACCCACACCGGGACTACTGTAGTATGGTAGTCCCGGATACCCCTACCCTCCGAGGCACACATGACCCCTACAATCTTCGTATTCGACCACCACAAGGTGGCAGGCTGGGACGGCAACCCGACCGCCTCAGTCGAGATGGCACGCCGGGCGACCATCACCGAGTACGCTACATCCCTGACCGACAAGGACTACTTCAGCGTACCGTACAGGGTAGCAGGAGAGAGCACCCTGCCCCGCATCAAGGTCAACGCGCTGCCTGCAATCGAGGCAGCGGGTGCCCAGGTCATGCTGGACTGGGCCATCCTTGAGTACGACCGGCCTGACCACCTTCCGTGGGATAGCCATTCAGATGCTCAAGACTTCATCGAGGAGTTCATTAACTTCGACACGCCCCTGTTTGAGAACGCGGGGGTGTTCTCTACTCGGGCAGGTTTTCGCCTGGTGTGGAAGCTTGACACTCCAATACCTGTGCGACAGGCAAAGGCATTCCTGTGTGGACTGCTTGAGGCTGTCGATGAGAAGACAGGGCTACAGCTTGACCCCACCGGCTCAGAGTGGAGCAGGCTACAGCGCACCCCCCTGGCTGCACGGGATGACGGCAAGCCACAGCCAGATGGTGAGCCCTTCATCGACCTTGATGTAATCGAGGACGGCGAGACGTTCGACCCATACTCCATCGAGTGGTGCAACGATGTGCAGACCATCAACAGGGGTGGCGCAGCATCCCCACCCGACGAGCTACCCGAGGTACCATCGAGCGCATGGTCTCAGGTAACCCCCTTCCTTCGACGCAAGCTACAGAGGGGCGAGCCCCTTGACCCCGACGCCAGTGGTTCAGTGTACAACCAGTACCGCCGGGCCATCCACGCTGTCGCCCACGCCGGACCGGTGACGGACCCCGACGTACTGTACGCCATGTTCTACCGGAGCATGGTAGCCAATGGTCGCGACCCCTCCGAGTTCGGCAAGTTAATACAAGGTAGCTGTGACTCTGCTGCCGATGCAGTAGGGGCGGCAGCAGCACCTCCCCCGAGCGCGCACGTAACTGACGTGCAGTTCATGGCCAACCCGCCAACCGCCTCGGACGAGCAGTGGGAACAACTGATTCGCAAGGCACCGACGCAGAAGCTACGCACCCTCATCAACAAGCTACGCCAGGGACTACGCCCCTGTGCTGGCAACGATAAGGTAGCCAAGGCCGCACTCCTCGATGCACTCATCGCACTCAAGCGCAACAACGACGCACTCACCATGCGCGACCTGTTCATCTTCGCTGAGTCATCAGCCAAGCAGTGCGGCCACCGGTCTGCCGACGAGGTGTGGGACGAGTGCCGCATCGCCATGGTGCGAGCAACCGCTACCCTGTCGGACGAGCAGAGGGTGAGAGAGTTCGTACATGAGTGGCCCCTCATCCTCGCAGTACGCGACAAGCCCGGCATCATGTTCCAGCTTGACACCAGGGAGGAGCCCTTCACCTACATCCCCTCGTCCGAGAAGACGCTGCTCCTCCAGTACAAGGAGGCCACGTCGGTCAGCCTGCCCTTTGAACCTGAGCTTGTGCAGATGAACCAGCGGTTCAACGTAGCCCTTGAGCAGTATGGCGGCACCTTTGCCGAGGTTGTGTACTCAGCCGAGGCCCAGTCCGCCCGCTACGACAGGGACCAGGGCAAGTTATGGAGCCCAGTTCATTCAGTGATGGAGCCCGCCGAGCCAAGGTACCACAAGGATGTGGATGGCTGGCTGCGAGCTATGGGCGGCAAGGACCAGGAGCTACTACTCGACTGGCTGTCCGCCGTACCCGACAGGAGCCGGGCCTCCGCCGCACTCTTCATCGAGGGTCCAGCAGGCATCGGCAAGTCGGTGCTCAAGCAGGGCATCGCCACCCTGTTCGGTGGGTACATGGACTACGCCGCAGTCAACAAGGACTTCAACGAGGGCCTACGCAAGAGCCCCCTCCTTGTAGCTGACGAGGGTATCAAGGTTGACAGGTTCGACAACGGAGCTACCGAGCGCTTCCGTAACCTCGTGTCCGAGAAGACACACACCCTCAACCAGAAGTACATGGACTCCTCGACCCTGGTGTCCAGCCTCCGGGTACTGGTGCTGGCAAACGGCAAGCGAGGCATCGACTTCCGTGGGCAGATAACTTCACAGGACATCGAGGCCATCACCCAGCGCATCGCCCACATGATTGGCGAACGCGCGGGTGCCGAGTACATCAACAACATCAAGCAGGATGAGCCCGACTTCATCCAACGCAGATGGCTACACCAGGGTCACGCCCGCACCAACGGACCGGGCGCCATTGGCGAGCACATCCTGTGGCTGTACGCAACGCGGTACCCCAACATCAAGCGGGGCTCTCGCTTTGTTGTTGACGGGAAGCGCACGGCATGGCATGATTGGTTCTCTTCTACACGGGGAAGCAACCACACCATGGTTCAGCTACTACGCTCAATGCTAATCGAGTCATCCGGTCGACCAATGAACGACTGGTGTAGGATGGACAAACCCGGCACACGAGTGATGTTTCGTACCAGTAAGGTCAAGCAGTACATCGCTGCGGGCAACGCCTTCAACGCCTCGCGCGCGAGGAGCATGGATGTTGCGGCAGCTCTTCAGTCACTATCCGGCAACGTCAAGGTGCGGGTAGAGGGTAGCCCCTTCTGGGCAATCAGCCTCATGGCACTGGTCGATGACGACGAGCTTACATGGGCTGACCTGAGCATGGAGCCCCCCGAGGAGTACACCCGACTGCATGAGAATGGAGATGACGATGAGTAAAGTAAAGAACAAGAAGGGTGGGTCGTTGAACCTATCCGCCTCTGCCGTGTCCGCCTGGGAGGATTGCCCCCGCAAGTGGGGGTTCAGTTACATAGAAAGGATAGAGACACCTAAGTCAGAGTCGCTTGCAATCGGCATCGCCGTACATGACATGGCGGAGGAGTACCTGCTCAGCGGTACACCGCCGGATGACCACGAGACTAACAGGTGGTGGCGCATACTTGAGCCCGGCCTGGAGTTCCTCCCCTCCCCTGTTGTGAAAGGCAAGGGCATGGTCGGGTGGCAGGTAGAGACGTGGCTTACTGACCAGATGTGTGGTCCCCTCGATGTCAAAGGCAAGGTTGACTTCTGGCGCATAGAAGATGAGGGACTGTTTGTATGTGACTGGAAGACTACCAAGGACTCCACCTGGCGCTGGTCGAAGACACCTGACCAGCTTGCAGACCTGACCCAGCCCCTGCTGTACGCCCACTGCCTCGCAGCAGAGCACGGCAGACCTCCCCGCCTTGACTTCCAGCACATCAACATGTGTGTCAAGGGTGAGCCCGCGTCCATGGAGGTGTGGGCCCGCGATGTATCTTGGGACGCAGTAGATGAGAGGTGGGGCAAGCTGGTAGAGACGGCAGAAGACATGGCCAGCTACGCAAACATGAAAGATATTTCAGCTTTAGACTTGCCGCCCAACATCAAATCGTGTAAGAAGTATGGAGGATGTCCTCACGCACACTACTGCCCAGCATCCCACATCAACAGACATAAGCCCCTAACCCCCGCCCAGCAACAGAAGCTGGTTCAAGAAAGCAACTATACCCCCGACAACCGGAGCACCCCTATGGCAGATTTATCCGCACTCAGAGCGTCCCTTGGACTCAACCGCAAGACCAACAACTACAGCAAGGCCATCGAAAAGCCGACACCAAAGGAGGAGGCGTCACCCGCGCAGGCCGCAGCCGAGGTTGCCGAGGCACTGCGCCCCGCCATTGACCTTGGCATCCCCGAGGCACAGCTATTGAAAGCCTGCGAAGCCAAGGGCGTACCCGCCCCGGTCATCGTAGCCGGGCTCAAGCTGGCCAAGGTGACCACCGCTATTGGTCCTGTCTACATGAGTCAAGACGCAGCAGCCGACCTCGTAGGCGACGGCTTCCAGGAAGGGGAAGACCTTGGCTACGAGCGTACAAACGATGCGATGGACGAGCTGTCCGAGTCACTTCAGGAACCCGCACCGGTCCCAGAGCTTGTCAGCCTGGGCAAGGATGCCCCCGCAGCCGAGGCAGTGGTGGACATGATGCTCTCCCACAACGAGACAAGGGAGGAGGTACTCAAGCACGCAGCCAAGGATGCCTTGGGTATCCGCAGGCTTGGAAGCAAGCGGTGGACCCGCATCTTTGACAAGGCCAAGGCGTTCGTCGGCCACTGCAACGACCTTGATAAGTCAGTGGCTACAAAGCGAGCCGAGCTTCCCCCTGTTTCCGAGGTGAAGACAGAGGACGCCAAGCGGGAAGAGGTTATGCTTGGACCCAAGCTACCCCTTGCTCCCTCCCAGGAGGAGGACAACTACATCCCGGCGAAGCAGCTTGAGCCCCAGGCCAAGCAGGTCACCGAGGCGCTGGAGCCAGAGCGCACGCTTGAGAGCATCGGCATGAAGGCAGTGCGGCGCATCGAGGTGTTCATCGACTGCACCCCATCCGGCGAAGGCACCTCGTCTCTTACCCAGGTTCTCGCGCCTCACATGGAGCAGGTAGAGAAGGACCACGGCGTGGCCCACTACAGCAACGTGGCCTACAACGAGGGCACCAAGCTGGTCGTTGGCCTGTTTAAGATGCAGCTACAGGAGCAGGGACCCGACGGCTTGCCGCCTACCATCACGGTAGACAGCAGGCACCCACTCGCAAGCAGTGTCATCGAGGTTCTTGAGAGAGCATCGTTCACCCGAATCATTCGTGGCAGCCGATAGGAGGTAGACATGGACATCCTCGCCCAAGCCTTGCGCCGAGCGATAGCTGGACGAAAGGCTTCTGGCCTGGAGGTCGAGCATGAAAGAATCAATCAACTCGATAAGTGGCTACCCTCTAAGGAAGAGCAGCAGCTACTGGCAGACAAGTGGACGGAGCTTCTCCGCAGACACAAAGGCGCTCCACCCCTGCGACCAGTACAAGGCTACATCCTGGAGGCGTGCCACCGGGCCGCCCAACTCGGCGACCCCATCGGGTTCCTTGGTAATGTTGGGGTTGGTAAGGGCAAGACCCTTGCCTTCCTCAACATGCCAAGGGTGTTCGGTGCCAAGAACGCAGTCATACTGATACCCCCAGAGATGCGGACACAATATGACCTTGACTACTACGAGTGGGCAAAGCACTATGACATCGACGGGGTGACCGTAGTCAAGTACAGTCAGCTCAGTAGGCCCAACGGCACCGACTTGCTCCGACGCCTGGCCCCTGACCTCATCCTTGCAGACGAGTGCCAAGCACTGCGGCACGCATCTGCAGCAAGAACCAAGCGATTCATACGGTACATGAAAGAGAACCCCGACTGTAGGTTCGCTGCCATGTCCGGTACCCTGAGCACCAACCGACTGGAGGATTACGCACACCTGAGTGAGATAGCACTGAGGCAGTACAGCCCCCTTCCCCTTGAAGAGAACACACTCAAGCAATGGTCATCGGTCCTGTCCGCAGAGGGCGAGCCCGACAACGCAGCATGGCAAGCAATATCCCACGTAGTACGGAGCAACGGTATCCCCCGGTGGACCGCCCCAACGGTTAAGGATGCGGGCCCCAGGCAGCGCAAGGAGGCACGAGAGTCTTTCGCCTATAGGTTTGCCTCTGCCCCCGGTGTGGTAGCAACAGTAAGCAGCAGCAGCGACATACCCCTGCGGCTCACTGCTGTTCGCCCCCCGCTCAACGACCTGTGCAACAAGGCACTGGCGGACCTCCACGCAAAGTACGAGCTACCCGACGGTTCACCAGTGGTTGATGGTCTCCACTTCCACCGAGCCTCCACTCAGCTAAGCCTTGGTTTCTATTATGTGTGGGACTGGCCTGGAGAACCCGACTACGACTGGCTCGATGCTCGCAGCGACTGGCACTCCTCCGTGCGCTGGTACCTGAAGGGCTACTCACGTGAGGGCGTTGACTCTCCCTTCTTGGTAGAGAATCATGTTCGCTCCTGTTGGTCAGCAGACAAGGGTGTGCCCGAGCGTCTCGACTCTGGACTAAAGGGGTGGGAGGCAGAGAGACACAAAGACCCGCCGCCCGTCAAGGCTATCTGGTTGGACTTCAACCCGGTTGTGTGGGCTGTCAAGTGGGCAAGGGAAAGGGAGCGAGCATTCCTGTGGTTCCAGTCCAGAGCAGTAGGGGAGGCACTACAGGACTGGGGACTGCCTGTGTTCTGGGAGGGAACACCTGACCCCAAGAGCACCCCAGTGTGTGCCCTGTCGATGGCGGTATACCATAAGGGTAGAAACTTCCAAGCCTGGAATGACCAGCTAATACTTGAGCCAACATCAAACGCTGCTATGTGGGAACAGTTACTCGGTCGATGTCATAGGGCAGGGCAGAAGCAGGACCACGTAAACGCAGAGGTATACTACCACACCTGGCCAGTACAACTTGCCATGGGTAAAGCGTTTGGTAGAAGCAAGTATATACAGCAGACAAGCAGCCAGCCACAGAAGCTACTGCTCGCTGATAAGAGAGGATTCAGAACCCTCTTAGAAAATCCATATGGAGAGTGATAAATAAGTTGACAGGTACCGTGGATTATGGTATCTTCTGTTCACCTGCTACCAGCAGGCCCTACAAATCAATCAAGGAAAGAATAGATATGAGTATCTTTAGTGGTCTTAATAACGCAACAAGTTCAGGAACAGGGTCGCAGCGTGGAGAGTTCTTCCACGACGGTAGCTACCGAGTGTCGCTACTGGCGACCATCGCAAAGGAGGCTTTCCGAAAGGACGGGCAGCCCGGCCTCATCATTGAAACACAGGTTGAGGAGGTGCTGCGTAAGACGGACGACAGTAACACCACCGGGCAGAAGGCAGTAGCAATGTACAAGCTTGCCCGACAGCCGAGCGGGGAGCTTACCCAGACAGGGCAGATTAACCTTGAGCGAGTCAAGGGGTTCTTTGCACAGGCTCTTGGTGGTGTCGAGGATTCCCTCGTCACGGAAGAGATTGTTGGAAAGCTAACGGAGGGGACAGGCGATGCCCTCAAGGGAGTTCAGCTTCAGGTCGACGTGAAGACCAAGGTGTCCGAGAAGACGGGCAACCCCTTCACGCATGTCTACTGGAGGTTTGTGCCTGAGTGGAACCCCGAGGCGTAGCCAAATAGCCATAGCCCCCCGGCTTTGTAGGGGGGCACCTTTCCCCTACACCTTACCATGGAGGCAAGCATGGCAAAAGTTATTGGGTGGGACGTAGAAACCCACCGCATCGAAGATGGAAACATTACCCCGCGACTGGTCTGCCTATCCATGGCGGGCGGCGAAGACACCCTGGCTGCGGCTAAGGAGTGGTGGCGCATACACGCGGAGGACACATTTTATTCTGGCAAACGTGACTCTGATATGTCTTGGAACCTTTCCACTGGAGAGTGGGAGATTGTGACCGGCAGAGATAAAGCCAGCGACCTTCTGTGCTTTGGCATTGAGCAGTCTGACATCCTCGTCGCGCACAACGGTGCGTATGATTGGGGGGTCATGATGAACGAGGAGCCCGGGTGGGCCGACATCCTTTTCCATCTCGTAGAGAGCGGAAAGGTTACGGACACGCGGGTACGTCAGATGCTCCTTGCCATCGCCACAGATGAGTTCCAGTATGACAAGGCTCTGAAGATGCCCCCCGGTGGATTCGGTCTCGCGTACTCGGTGCTCAAGTATTTCAGGAAGGACATCAGCGGGGACAAGAAGGACCCCAACGCATGGCGCCTTCGCTACTCAGAGCTTGATGGTAAACCGCTGGGGTCCTGGCCAACTAAGGCAATCAAGTACGCAGCCGAGGATGCCACCTGGGCCCGCAGGGTGTACCTTGAGCAGGCTGTGCCCTTCAAACAAAAAACCTATACAGTGGTAGAAGACGACGGTGTCATTGTAAACGAGACGGAACAGGTAGCCGCAGCTCTGGCCATGCAGCTAATGGCAATCCACGGGGTGTACACCGACAAGGAGGCGGTACACTCGTTCTCTTCCGAGGTTGAGAAGACAGCCAACAAGAACCACGAGGTCGCTAAGGCCCTTGGCTTCTTGCGTGTCAACCGCTGCAAGTTCTGCGGAGGAACGGGATGGACCGGGGAGGTGTCTAACCTTAATGTCTGCACTGCCTGTTACGGACAGGATGACCTTACATGCCAAGCAAAGGGGGTGTACACCTTCAGAGGTACCAAGCCCTTCAAGGTAAGCAAGGACAACGCAAGGCTGCGGGCACTGATAAGCAGGTCATATGGTGGCTCTCCCCCCATGTCTGCTGCGTCCTCAAGGTTCCCAGGTGGCCAGGTAAAGACCGATGCAGACACCCTTAAAGGAAGTGGGGACAGCGGGCTGATACAGTACGAGGATACACTCAGTGCCCAGAAGCTACTCAACACCTACGTGCCTACTCTGAAGATGGGTATTGACAAACCAATAACCAGCAGCCCTAATGTACTTGTCCGCTCTGGCCGCACCTCATGGAGAAGCCCTAACTTCCAGAACCCCCCGAGAGCTGACGGGTTTCGGGACTGCTTCATCCCGAGAGAGGGCAAGGTGTTTGCCTCCATCGACTACGCATCCCTTGAGCTGGCTACCCTTGCTCAGGTATGCTTACACCTGTTTGGCTACAGTCAGCTTGCTGACCTGATTAATGGCGGCACTGACCCTCACCTCTGGTTTGCAGCGAAGCTCGCTGGCATCAGCTACGAGGAGGCTGTAGCTCTCAGGGACAGCGGCGACCCCATGATTAAGGAGCGCAGGCAGAACGCAAAGATTGCCAACTTCGGGCTACCCGGAGGCCTGGGTGTCAACACCCTGGTTGTGTACGCAAAGGGCTTTGGGGTCAACCTGTCGTTCAATGAGGCCGATGACCTCATCAAGTCGTGGAAGTCCTCGTTCCCTGAGATGAAGGAATACTTCAAGATGATGAGCAACGCAGACCGCTCAACAGGTGGCAGCTTTACACTCCAACAGCTTGGCTCAAACCGGGTTCGCGGAGGGTGCTTCTACACCAGCGGGTGCAACACCCTGTTCCAGGGGCTCGCTGCCGACGGGGCTAAGGCTGCTATGTGGGACCTCACCAAGCAGATGTACATCGACAGGGCTAGCCCCCTATATGGGGTACGCTGCTGGGCCTTCATCCATGACGAGTTCCTGTTTGAGGGACCGGAGGACACCGCCCATGTGTGGGCGCCACAGGCCAGCAAGGTAATGGTGGAGGCCATGAAGCGGTTCACCCCCGATGTCAATATAGAGGCCGAGCCCGCGTTGATGACCCGGTGGTTCAAGTCAGCAGAGGCTAAGTATGCCGCTGGCAAGCTGGTACCCTGGAGATGAGCTACAGGAGGGCCGGGCCCAAGTACCGCTACCCCCGCCGGGACCACCACCTTATTGCCATAGACCTTGGCAAGAGGAAGGTAGGTGTCGCCTGGGGCAGCGTTATAGAGGGCGTGGCAGGGCTACAAGGTGCGGCGACCATACTCTGCAACGACGGCCCCGAGGCTATGGCCAAGAAGGTTGTCGACCTTCTACTGGCAAACACAAAGCCGTCTCGTTTCTGGGTGTGTGAGTGGCCAAAGAAGTACGATAAACTACGGGCACGTCATGAGAACATTGAGGCGCTGCACCAAGTGGGCTATGCCCTGGCTAGGTACCATCCGTGGGACGAGATGTATCTCCCCGGAGATTGGAAAGGTAACGTGCCCAAGGCACCACATCACGAAAGAATAAAGACCGCCCTCGATAAAGGAGAGAGGGAAATGATGCCGCCCCTGAAAGAACACGACGCATGGGACGCGGCTGGGATATGGCTGTATGCCGCAGGAAGAACACGAAGAGGCGGCGTAATAATATAGACCGCTATTGACATTATAAAGAAAATAGGGTATAGTCTCACCTTGTGGCGCTCCCCCATCTCTGCGGAGTAGGGGCCAACGAGGTGGGGTTGAGCGCCCATTTCTCCTACAGACAAAGGATAGCTACGATGAGAAAGCTAAGCAACAAACAAGTGGCACTGTACCACAAGTATGGTCAGGATATTCTCAACTACAACCTGGGTCATAGGACCCTAGCAAAGATTAGCGGGTACTCCAAGCACGCCTGTGATAAGGTAATCAGGTACACCCGGCAGCACGGTGCGCCCAACCCAGACGATGCACCCGGCGGGAACATCCTGGTGATTGGCGATGCACACAGCCAGCCGGGGGTTGACCAGTCAAGGTTCACCCTGCTCGGCAAGGTCATCGAGGACCGGGGCCGACAGGCTATCGAGGAGGGTGTCGAGTTCACCGTAGTCAACATCGGTGACTGGGCAGACATGGAGAGCCTAAGCAGCTACGACGTAGCCAAGCGCTCCTTTGAGGGCAGGCGGTACAAGCACGATGTAGCGGCAGCCATCGAAGCACAGGAGCTTATGTTCGCAGAGGTTAGTGGAGCAGTTCGCAGGTACACCCGATGGGTCTTTGTGCTCGGCAACCACGAGAACCGCATCAACCGCACCACCGACGAGGACCCCAAGCTGGCAGGCTTCATGTCTGTATCGGACCTCAAGTACGAGGAGTTCGGTTGGGAGCTGTACCGATTCAAGCAGGCCGCAAACGTACACGGCGTACACTTCGCCCACTACTTTGCCTCCGGGGTCATGGGCCGGGCGGTTAGTGGCGCCAACATTGGGCGCTCCCTTATCCTCAAGACGCTTGAGAGTTGCGTCCAGGGGCACAGCCACATACTGAACCACGCCACGCTGACCACTGCGTCAGGCCGTCGTATGCACGGGCTGTCATGCGGGTGCTTTTTTGAACACGATGAGGGGTATGCAAGCACCGCTAACGCTATGTTCTGGCGGGGCCTGTGCTTCCTCAACAACGCAAAGGATGGGGACTACGAGCTTGAGACTATCACCATCAAGCGTCTCCGCAGAATGTACGGCATGGAGATACGATGAGCAGGATTAGACGCACACTTAGTATAGCCCTGAGCCTGTTCCTATGGGCCTGCAAGAAGGCCCCGCCACCTCCGAGGTTTCCTGAACTACCGGAGGATGCGGGGGAAGACCTACCAGAGGGGGAGGAAGACGGTGCCCATCTATGAATACCACTGCCCTAGGTGTGAACACACCACCGAGAAGATGCGTAAGGTCGCAGACAGGGACAAGCCCGTAGAGTGTGAGGCACCCTTCTGCTCCAAGGACATACCCCCTGTACGCAAGATGAGCATCACCAGTTTTTCCCTCAAGGGAGGGGGCTGGTACGCCGATGGGTATTCCTCAAAGAAGCCTTGACAACTGTATACTATTGCGGTATAGTTACCGAACACTTTAATAGGAGGCCCCTATGTTGCTTGCAAGTCTTATCCGTTCAGCCGTCCAGCTTCTTCTCCCAGGTGCAAAGCCGTGGGTAGCTGAGTTCTTCTCCCTCGCTGTGCCCGCCACCATCGAGATGGTACAGGAGCTACAGACCAGCAGCCTTCGGGGCTCTGCCAAGTTCCAGCTTGCAGTCAACGAGGTGGGTGAGCTACTCGATGCTGCCCTCGATGAGATTCCAGAGTGGACAGACCTAGAGGAAGAGAAGCGCGATGCCATCATTGGTGGCATGGTCGAGCTTGCCGTGTTCATCTCGTCTGTAGTAGATGACCGGGGCAAGCGGGCATCCCGTAAGGATATGCTCAAGGCTGTGCGTGCCGTGCGCTCCCTTCGTAGAGAGCCCGGTCGCCGGTAGACGGGTACACAAATAGAACAAGCCCCCTTGGAAAACCAAGGGGGCTTGATTTATTTGGCCTAAGTATCAGGCGATAACGGGATCACCGTCACCATCAATACCCGTAGCCACCTTTGCTGGCGCAAGGAGCACAACGCCAGTAGAGGCGTGCTTTTCAAGAACGGAGCCAACAACGATTGCATTTGGTTGCTCTTCGTCATGCCAGCCGCCAGGGACGAGATCGTCTAGATACACGGGGTACCCGACAGCGGCAGAGTCACTTGTGTCTACATCCTTAACCAGCTTGTGGGAAAGGACTACAAATGTTTCATCTGCAGCAGCAGCGTGCTTAGCAACACCCATAACTCCCGCCTGCTTTCCGGTTGCGTTCGCGTCTGCCGGGGCAAACTTAATTTGGTCACCGCTGTAACCAACTGCGATAACAATGTCATTCTCTGCTACCGCGCTAGAGGCGATTCCGAGGAACGATCCATGGTACCCTTCTCCCCTCTCGGGGTTAAGATACCGGCCTTTAATATAAGCCATGGTATTCTCCTAAATAAATAAATGGCTGTGAATGAGGGATAACTACTATCCCTGCAAAAGTTTTACTGTGACCGAGCTGGCCATAGAAGTTGTGCCTGCCGTCCCACCTGCGGTCACTGCGACCACGGTGAGGGCAGTACCAAAGGTTACTTCCTGGGGGACGATATAGGTTACCGTCGCCCCACCAGGGCAGGGCAGTACAATCTGTGGGGTGGTGGTACCAACCGTTACGTTACCCGAGGCAGCGTTGTACAGCTTTACAAACACGGTGGCGGAGGGGTTGTTGGTGTTTACAATCTCGACCTGTGCCAAGTCTGTAGACGACCCGTTAACCTGGTCTGCCGTAACGGTAGTACCTCCGAATGTGGGTGTAATCGTGTGCAGCGTAGCGGCTGCTGCGGCTCTTAGGTTTTCACTAACGAGTGCCATTGTATTTCCTAGCCGTACACAAGACGTACAACAACGTCACCAGAGGGAGAAGAAGTACCAGCAGTGCCGCCGTGGTCGGTGACGCAGGCGAAGCTGATGCCAGTAGAAAACTTGAGCCCCTGGGGAATAACGTAGGTGACGTTCTTATCATCTGCGTCTGCCTTCAGGGACATGTATGGAACCGTGGTGCCGTTGGTAGCGGACGTTGCGTCCCAGAAGCGAACAAACACAATGGTGCTTGCGTTAGCGTCGTTGTCGATCTCGACAGAGTACAGCGTGGCTGCGCCCCCGGCGATGTTGGCCACCACCGTAGCAGTCGAGTCCGTCTCCACCGCCTGGTGGTAGGTAAGACTAACTGATTTGGTAGATGTAAATGCCATGATCAGCCCCCAGCAGCCGTGAGGGCATCGTCGATGATAGTCGACAACTCCTCGCGCATGTCTGCGTTCCGATCGACATCTGCCCGTCGCTCGTCAGGAATAAAAACCTCAACCATGCGACCCGCCATTCGGGGTGTCTCGTCATCATCAATAAAGTGCGTGTACTCAGTCACGCGAACGCTGGATATGTATGCAATATCAGCCATTAGTAGTATACCTCCACCACCATTCGCTCCCAGGTCACAGCCTGAGAACCACCAGTGGCGCCTGCGTTGCACCAGAGCGAAACATACGGCCCATCGTAGGCCGAGCCGTCAGCCCTGTAGTACCCTTTGTCTGAGGTGTGGCCATTGAATCCAGCGGCGGTGACCTGTGACCGGAAGGTGTCCACGGTGTTTCCGCCCTTGATGATTACGTCACCGTCATGGCCTCGGCAAATCCACAACCCTTGGCCGCCATCTTCAAGTACCAGGACGCCAGTCGTAGAACCCGCAGAATCAGGGGCTACGAGACCAGTCGTCTCAAGTCCTGAGCCCGTATTTCCCCACGTCCCTTTTGTAGACTGAGCCCCGTATTTGAAGGTGGGCGTGTCTTTGTTGTTTGTGTCGTAGATGGCTGTGGCGTGCGGGTTCTTGGGGTTCGCGTTGTTCACATAGAAGCCCGTCACACCGACACCGATATAGTCTCCATTATTCGACGTGGTCAGCCCGCTAAAGCTGGCGGAGACCCGAATCCGTGGGAACCTACCATCTTGATCTGGCTGGTAGTAGGGCACCTTGATGGTGAGCCTATTCTTTCCAGCGGTGCCGCCGCCGAAGTCGACCACCATGCCGGTGTCATCGGTCTGAGTCCAGCTATTGTCCGTGGTGTTCCGCACATAGCAGTGGTACTGGTTGCCGTTGAGCACAGTCAGCGCGCCCGCATTCTCCGTGAGAGCCCCTGCCGTCCAGCAATTGCCCTTGAAGTTCAGGTCCATCACGGTATGCCAGCGCGACATCCGATCGGGACGCATGCCCCGAAAGCCGACGATGTGCTGGGTTCGTTCGCGCCTACTCATCAGTAGTCGAGCCGATTAACGAAACCGTAGATCGTCACCACGTTGGCCGCTGATGCGAATGCCTTAATGTGCAGACCGTTCTGGAGCAGTAGGCCGGGAGCCACCTGCATCAAGCCTTCCTCTGGAGGAAGAGTTACCTCGATCGTATTGTCGGGAGCTGTCACCCCGCCCCACTCTAGAGTAAGCTTGACCCCTGCAGTTGAGCTGTTGTGGGCAAATAGCCATACTTCGTCCATGTCGGTCGTGCCGGCCACAGCGGTGTGAATGAGATAGCCCGCGTCGGTAGCACCAGAGGTGCCGGTGTCGGTAAGCTTAATTCCCAGGCCGGTAGTGCTACCGCTCAAGATCTCTTTTGTGATTGCTGCCATGGTATTCCTCTAGCTGAAAACTTGCATGGCGAGGATCTCGCCTGCTTGATCTGGAGTGCTTCTAACACCGCCACTCACGAAACCACCAGCTGATGCTCCGACATCGAGGCTAAATACCCCGTTAGTAGCTGTAACTCCGTCCCCCGCCATCGCGGTGGCGAGGTCTGCAATGCTCTCCTTGCGGCTGGCGTTGCTGTCGTTGGCGTCGATGATTGCAATGCTGTCAGCAGCTACAGCCACGGTTGCAGCACTCAGTCCGTTGAGATCTACCGCGCCACCAGCGGCCGCCTCCCATCCGATGTCACCATTGCTGTCCACAGTCAGCACATGGTTGTCACTTCCTACCGAGAGGGCTGTTGGGTTCCCGCTGGCGTTTCCAATAATGAGCCCGCCTCGTGCAAGGCCTGCCATCTTGGCAAGCGTCACTTGGTCATCAGCGATGTGTGCAGTGTCGATAGAGCCATCTACATAGTGCTCAGAGTTTATCGAATCATCTGCGATCTTGTCACCGTTGATCGCATCCCCGGCAATATAGGCCTGAGCAATAGCGGTGCCTTGCCACACTCCAGTGGTAATAGTACCTACTGATGCAAGGTTAGACAGCGTATCAATCGCGCCTTCAATGGTAGACTCAGTCGTAGCATCGATGGCGTCGATGTTCGACAGCGTCATTGTCCCGCTGCTATCGGAAAGGATCGCGTTGCTTCCGCACTTGACCGAGGTGCTTTCTGCGAAGACTACGTGCCCCGTGAAAGTGGCGCTCTTGTCGTCACTAATCGTGAGCGCGGTGGCGTGAGCGTTTAGGCTGCTGCCTGAGCCGCCCGCATTCGCGGTCTGGAAGACGATGTCGCCACCGGCACCAGAGCCCTTGCCCTGACCGGCTTGGATGGTGAGGCTACCACCCGCGATGTTGTTCGTAGTGCCCGCCGTAGTCGTACCGGCTGAAACAGTTAGGTTCTTACCAGCCGCATTGTGGGCTGTAGCTGCGACAGATGCCGTAGCGTTCTGACCATTGCCGAAGTTTAGATCGCCACCAGTTAGGGTTGCATCACCCATGCTGGCATTACCTGTTGTGGTAATCGTGGAGCTACCCACGTCGATAGCACCGAAGCCACTGGTGATCGACCCGCTATTGACCGCGCCGACAGAAGTGATAGAATCGACCGAGAGAACGCCGCTTGAAGCCGATAGTCCTGAGCCCGCCTGAAAGCTGCTCAACGCTGTGATCGTAGTACGCTGCTCCGTGGCTCCGTCTGAGTCCAAGGTCGCGAAGCTATCGGTCGCCGTGGGCGTAATCGCGCTCAGCTCGGAAAGGTCCAGCGTCAGGGTGAGTGCCCCCGTGGTCCCTCCACCGGAGAGTCCGACGCCAGCAGTCACTCCGGTGATGTCACCGACGAAAGCGGTAGCGGTCCCGCTGGTAAGCTGGATGTCATCACCCGCGTCGGTGGTGAAGTACAGCTCGTTAGGGGTGGCTGTCTTGACCCAAAGCTGACCGTATGCTGCCGTGTCTCCGATAGCTGCTGCCTTCTCCTTTAGGGATACCGAGCCATCGGTGGTAATGTTTCCCGCGAATGTCGCCTTCTTGTTGCTATCAATCTTCAGGACGTTCGTCTGCGATGCGTTGCCGTCCGTCGTATAGAAGTACAGCGCCGTTCCGTTCTCTGCATTTGTCCAGGCTGCGTCAGTCATGGCCTCAATGCGTGCGCCAACTACCTGGGTGTTGCTACTATCTTCAGCACCGGTAAACTCAAGCACACCAAGCCGGTGGCTATCGCCCATTGGTGAGCCATCGTTAGCAGACAAACGCAATGATCCACCAGTATTAGCACTACTTGTTGTTGTGTCCTGAACTTCAAGTTGTGCGCTAGGGCTTGTAGTGCCCATACCAACGCGGTTGTTGGTAGCGTCAATGCTTAGTGTACCGCTATCAATCTCAAGGTCATCTGATGTAACCTGATGTGCGGTAACTTTCTTTTTTGGAAATACGCGAGCCATGTCTATCCCTACTGCTGAATCCTAAAGTCCATGCGGACAGCAAACGTGCCCGTAGTTGCACCAGAAGCACCAGAAGCGGTACGGGGCAAGAGGTATATATACAGGTCATCGTCGGAGTCATCACTCAGTGTATCAAAAAGCGCACCGATGCTTGTCTCTCTTACAGGAAGCGTAGCAGCAGCGCCGGAAGCGGCTGTCTCTTCGTAGATAAGGTACTCTGCATTATTGTTGCCGGTCTTTAGCCGAACCTCAACGTCTGCATAAGTGGCAGACCCTGCGGTTTTGCGAATCACCAAGGTGTCTAAAATTCCACGAGTTTTCACACCGACAACGGTACCCGTCTCCGTACCGCTAGCAGAGGCAGTAATAGTAAAATGCCTAGAATAAATTAGGTTGGCGCTTTTAGCCATTAGATGCTCCTGCAGGAGAGTAGTGTGTACACGCTGCTGACCTTAACACACAGCGGGCGCTATGTCAAGTTATGGTCGTTGAATGTTATCTACTGCTTCTTCCAGCTCTCGGACGCGAACACCTACGTTGGTTACTTCACCCTGTAGCGACTGAATAGCAGAGGTACAATGGTGCATACTGTCACTGAGTTTCAGCATGGTGTCTTGGTACATCTTGCGGTCCTCTCGATGCTCCTCAAGGGTGGCATCTATACGAGGAAGGATGGCCTTCATAAACACGCGATACAGTCCGTATAAAAGAAGAACGCTTAGAACAAACCCCCCCGCAGGTCCAACAAGAAGAGGAAGGGCGTCTGTGGGGGAATTCATTTTAGCTCCTAAAATATACGATAGAACACGGTAATGCTAAGCGATCCGTCTCCATCGCCCTTCAACTTACCGCCCTTTAGACTTAGACACACCCCAGTGTTTTCTGGGGCAACAATAGATGCCGAACGAATAATGCCCACGGAGCTAGAAGACACAAGGGTCTTAGCCGGAAGCACCGCAGATGCCTCTCGTCGGCCACCGGCATAACGAAGAACAAAGCCGACGTTCTGTGCAGCATCGAAAGGCATATCAATAGCCGTGCGAAGCTCCACACATTCCACCACAACAGCGCCCGTCTCTTCCGGTACAACCAGTACCGGCGCATCATTAAGGTCGCTCAGGGAAACAAACGCGGTAGCACTAAGCTGTCCGCTATCGGAAACTACCAAGGATTCTGCGGACTTATCGTTGACCCAGTTTGCGTTGGGGTCTACTAGCACGTAGCCCTCACGAAGCACCTGACCTACAGCCCTTCCACGAGGAGAGGTAGTAAAGTCACCAGTGTCATCCATGTATACATATGCACCAATAGGGGCATCACCTGTGTCGATCTCGGTCTGTGACCACTCGACGGCCTCGCCCTCCATGCCTGGAAGTAGTGTGATGTGTGCTACCAGCAGGCGCCCCTTGCTATCTGGGGTAGCCTTCTTTACCGTGGGCTTACCCAGGTGCTGGCTGCTTACAATCTCCACAATGTTGCCGCGCTCAATTCGCTCATCGTCTGCACTTTTTACGCGCCGCCGACCAAGAAAGTTATAAATGGTATCGGGGTCTAGCCGCCTTGGCTTAATTCCCATAGTTGCCTCCTTCATCTCCCGGCAGGACTTTGCCGGGGCTGGGTTTCAGGTACGTTACTAAATGTAACAGGGCGCATTATAACGCTTATGTATGTGTGTGTCAACTCCGTTTTCTATTCTTCCCTCATAACCCTGCTCCTGTAACGAGCAGCCCTAATGCTTTCTACGCTAGGCTCTGTACTCATTTGAGCGTTACGGGTTCTAATACGATCGGATACCGTTGCTGCCTCTAGCTGTTCTTGGTATCTTTCCATAGACGGCCCCATAAGAGTAGAATCATCCAACACAACTCCTCCGGGCATCTCGTTGGTGATAGTCTGTAGCTCTTCCTGTACACCAGCATCAAAAGCAGCTATCTTGTATCTTTGCTCCTGAACGGGGTTGGTGTAATGCCTCTTATACACACCGGCATTTTGTCTAACCCAGAACTCCGCCGCCTCCATAGCATCCGTATCAAACGCCCCGGACTCATATATAGGATCTAGCTTACGTGAAAGAGGAAGCGTAAGTAAGGCTAGAACAGCCGCCTTCCAAGCAGGAACCCTCATTGTGTAAGGCCTGTCCTGCGCGTACATCATGGCGGCGGGAGAGGAGGGATCTCCAGCTATAATATCAAGTATTTCGGGGTCTTCTTCATAGTTTATATCTCCTACACCTGCCAGACCCGGAATAGTCTCCATTAGTCTTGCCAGCGTTCTGTGCGTGGGAGAGTACAGCTTTACCATTCTATCCGAGTCAAGCTCTCCCCCGAAATTGTCTATGTACTGAGCCAAAAAAGTTCTCACCGCAGGGTTAGATTTACCTGCAAGCTCTTTTGCCGCCGCAGATCCCCAATCTCCTAGGTCAACAGAGTCATCTGCCACCAGCCTTATGCTCTGAAAAGCAAGACCATATACCATTTCTGCCACTGACTGGGGTGTAGGTGCCGGAAGGCTCTCTACCCAGTCTGTAGCATCCCTACCAGTAATCTCCATTAGCCGCAGACGATCTTCTTTCGTAAGCTGGCCTCCACCAGCGAAGGTTCTATGTGTTCTAGCCGCCCATCCCGGACGCTCAACACCAGCAGCCTCCAGGGCAGGGTCTTCCACATATTCTTTATGTACGCGGTCATACATGTTTATTCTTGCGCTGGCATAAGCATCGGGGTGTAGCGGCGAGGTGCGAGCAATGCTGTTCCATATACCGGTACCCCCTACGGTGTCTAGCCCTCCCCGCAAACGATGCTCCAGTCCGCGTCCCGCAACCGCTGGTCTAAGTGCGTGATCTAACCCGCGTCCAATGGACAGCTTGTGGAAGTTGAAGAACATAATAAAAGAAGAGTACCAGCGTTCCGCATCAACAGTAGCAAAGTTCCAATCGTACAGCGAATTACGCATAACCTGCCCCGAGCGCGCCTTACTCATACCCTTGTTTAGCCGTAGATAGTTGTACAAGCTAATACGCTGTACCACTTCCATGTGGTTAAACAGGTTTGCCGACATCTCAAGGGGCTTACTTATAACTTTGCTAGGCTTAAAAGCAATGTGCCCCTTTGACATTCTCTCAAGAAACCCCGCTCGTTGGTCACGGTATAGTGCGGTAGGGGCAATGCTCGCAGTAAGGCCGTCGAAAGCTCCTGCCATTTGTAGCTCTGTTCTGTAGGCACCCATTGTAATCTTTTCGCCAGAGGGCAAAGTCATGAGAGCGCTGTCGGGAAGCATACGCATATTCATTACCGCCGATGTACGAGCATCTAAGAGAGACATCATGGGGTGCGGCAAAGTGAAAGCCGCCAGCTTCTCGTACTTAGATATCAGGCGGGGGCCAATAACGGGTATCTTAGTAAGCGCGGGAGTAATCATTCCTACGGATGCCGAAGCACCAACCGCTAGGGCCGCACCTAAACCAGCCTCCGCAAAAGTTTGACTGAAGTTACCAACAGTCATATTGGAGTAGTAACCTATATGGAATAGCCCCGTGGTCATAAAACGAAGAACATTAGTCCATACGCCCTTGACTGCGTTTACAAACCCCGCGCCTAAGTCCATAGGCGCCTCTCTATAATACTTTTCGGAAGACTTAATGGTTCCCTTAATAGTGTCGACTACGGAATCAATTAGTCGCTGGTTAAGAAAGGTAACCCCGCCGTCTTTTTCAACTAGCTGGATGCCCATTCTTAGCGCCTCTGCTGATTTTTGGTTGGCCCTCTGAAGGTCCATAGGAATACCTAGCCGCGCAGACACCTCTGAAATTTCCTTAAAGGTGGCGGTAAGGTTAAGCATATCTCCCCGCTGAAGTGAAGCAAGTCCCCGTAACGCATCGTCTGAGAGGTGGGCAGTAAGGCTGGCCATACGGGAGGTACCAATCTCAAGGGATGCGGCGGTAAGAAGTGACTGAGCAACCATGCTTTCGGAGTAGTGTAGCTGTCTAAACGCCGCCCTAGTAGGCTTTTCTCCTGCAGCTATTGCTTCGCGGGCGCCCCCAGAAGTTCCTTTCCCAAACTTCCCTGTTTGTGACATAACTTCTTGTAACAGGTCATCAAAGGTCTTAACCTCTCCAGAACCAATTGCTGCTTTTACTCGTGCTTCAAGCATAGTTATTTGTTGCACATCTGAGTTCTTAAAAGCTGTACCTTTTAGGCCCCCGCTTGGTATAAAGGCGTGAGATATTTGTTGGAGCAGCTTATCTACTGCTACCATCATTTGCTCGTCTTTAGAATTAATGGCCCTACGAAGAAAGGTAAGCCCGTTGCTTGTTACGCTGGCCCCATCGGTAAGCACATCGCCCATGAATGACGCTATTCGGGCAGACCTTGTTTCCATGCTTCCCGATATTGCAATATGTGTCAGGCGTTGGGCATGCGTCTTACGGAGGTTCTCAATGCCCTTCATTATATCAGTTAGTTCAGCGTTGCCCCATCCAACCTTATTTAAAAAGGGCTTAGCAAACGCATGAATAGTTCCTTGCATGACCCTAGAGTAATACACCCGTGCCCCTAGACCAGTAATAAGGCCCCTGACCATCTTAGGGCTATGAAAAGCCAGCTCAGCGGTGGCCACTGCTACAGCCGCAGCCTGGGCCCCTCCTCGTTCCGCAATAAGAAGATCCCTACTTTCTTTTGTAAGTGTTTCAATGTTACGTGCCAGCGCATTTTTACTAGCCCGAGGAGGGCGGGAAGGTAGCACTTTAGAGGTTCTAAATTTAAGGATGGCCCTAAGCTCGGCTGCTTCTGGTGTATTGCGGAGGGCTACTCGCTCAAGCACCGACAGGTCAAACATTTCTGTTAGTTTCTTCTGTAGTGCGCCTACGTCCTTCACAGTATCTGGTGCCTTGGTACCTAGAAAGCCTGCCTTCTTTAGCCGCGCTACGCTTCCTCTAAAGGTGGGCGTCTTTCTCCATGCGGGCGTTGCCCACACCTGCGCCAAAGCCTTATTGGATTCTCCCATCTCTTTAACAATGTTACCAAAGATACGGTATCCGGGAACGGTATAGGTTGCCTGCGCTAGTCGCTCTATCTCTGCAACCTCCTTCGCATGCCTTTCGGCGTTATGTAGCCCTGCCTGGTACTTCTTTGTCTTTCCAAGCTCTTTAGCAATACCCGAAGACAGCCGCTGTAGTTGTGCCCCCGTTTCGCTAGCCAGCCTTTCCGCATTGGCTATTCGGCTATCTAAGAAGCCATGGCTTGCCTTTCCAACGGTCCTACCGTAATGCTCAAGAGCCGCATCTGCAGCTTTTCTTGCTTTTTCAACTGCCTTATTTAGTGAATCAATCTGCGCACTGCTTCCTTTCATCCCCGGCACCCAGCCACTCCCTCTCACCGCAGAGGTATTTTCTAGGCCGTGCAGCTCCTGCCTCAACGCTCTAAGGTCATCCAGCGCCCGCCTTGCATTTTGGGCGGCTGTTTTTACTTGGCTTACTGTTCCAGTCATTTTACCCGCAAAAGACTGTAGTATTGTTCTCCGTGCCCTAAGCTCTGCCGCATGGCCCGACAACGATATGTGCGCTGCTTCATTGGCAGCAAGCTCTAGTTGGGCAACAACGCCGCGCTGCCCAGGTGTCCATGGCTTCTTTGTAAGTGGGTTTATCTGCCCTTTAAGGGACTCCCACACGGTCTTACCGTTTTCTACTGCCCACCTAACAAGGTTAATTGCATCATCTTGGGTGCCTACAGGAACCCGGCTACTTGCTTGGGGATTCAGCGGCAGTGGTCGACCCCCAGAACTAGGCGCGTTAGTTGGCGCCGCTGGCAAGCCTCCCCTAGTAACGCCCGTTGTTGGTTGAGGAGTAACTCTTCCTCCCCCCGGAGCAAATCGCCCCCTATTTGTCTGCGAGGCCGCCTGGGCGGTGCGGGCACCCTCGTCTACCTGCAGGGGTCTAACCCCTTGCTGCAGACGCGCTTCGGCAGAGATAGCCTTCTGGGTGGCCCTATGTGTTGCGGCACCAACGGTAGTGTTAGAAGCCAGTGCGGACTGGTACTGTGTACGAATAGCGTCTGCCGTAGGTTTGCCCAAAACCTTCTCTATTCTATCCATCATAGCCTGGACTTCTGCCGCTTCGTCTTGTAACGCGGCTGCCTGGCTACCTGCTGAACGATAAGCCTGTATGCGCAAATCCCCCAACTTGCTCATAAATTCGCCACCTTCAGCCACAAGGTATCGACCTCTAGCAGCCGCTAGCGCAACCTCCTCTGTTCCTGCCATACTCGACAAACCACCAGACGCGCCTGCACGTAGCTGCCTAAGCATTCTAGCAACGCCCACAACTTCTTCCGCTGCGCTTGCTAGACCCTCTGTCTTAAATGCTCTGGTTGCACCAGCAATTGAGCCCGCCCTTCCAACAGCACCCAAACCAAATGTAGCCATGGTGATCAGATCTGGTGATGCAATAGTTTGTGCAACTGCCCAGGTTCCCCCTACACCTGCTACAAGATTTGGAAAGGCGTCTGGTTCTACGTCTGATATACCAGCAATCCTACCTACGCCAAGGTACATGTCTACCAGGCCATAGCCTACCTCTTCAGAGTAGTCACCGAATCCTGCCCCTTGATATATATCTATAATTGATCGCTCTTCGCTTATAGCAGAGGCGGCGCCAAAAGCAAGTCCGGGAACCCCTCGCCATGCCCAGTCAAGAAGCCCCTCATGCTCTACCATGAAAGTCTGCCCTTGTTCGTATAGGGTAGAGCTTTTATCAGTACCCGAGCCGTGCCACCAGGCATCAACTACTGACCCGGCGTAACTTTGTGAAGAGCGTTGGTCCAGTACCTGCCGCAAAGACATTCCGTCTGGATCAAACAGTGCGTAGTGTGTTCCGTCAGAGACACGCCGTATTTCGTTAAGTCGCCGCATGGCGTCTTCTTCGTACTCGTCTATACGGGAAGCCCTAAACTCTCGTTGGTCGTCGGGATTCATCGCCCGAGGCCGCTCGCCTATAGGTAGCGAAACCATTTCTGCGTTGATTCTCGCCTCTGCTATTATGCTAGCAATGACTTGCATATTAACTACTTGAAGGTCGTGGTCCCTGTCTATAGGCCCAGACGCATCGCTCTCTGCCTCGATAAACTCTGTAGGTACTCCGCGAGGCAGGTGCCGCATTAAGTACATTTGGTTTGCTATGGCAGCCTGTGCAACATCTTCGTCGCTAGAACTAGCTTCAGCTGCTAGGTGAGGAAAAAGATCCATCGAAGAAATCTGACCAGAATACCCATTGGTTCCAGCGTAAACAGACTCAATCTGGCTAGGAGATTGTGCCGCAAGTCGTTCTATTTCTGCAAGCTGCTCCTGCCAAATAAGAACCTCATTTGCTGTAACCATGTCCTGAGCATACCGACCAAGGTCTTCAAGTGCTATTTCCCTGTGTTCTAGAATGCGCATCTGCATTTCTGCACGACGGCGTATATGGGTATCTCTTCGGGTTAGTACCTCACGAACCTGTTCCTCTCTAGACTGTATACCCTCGTACTCGCCGCCGGGGCCTTGTCGTCTAGTAATTAGACTGGGGGCCCGCGCTGTCCTAGCTCTGTGCGCCTCTATAGTAGACACCATGCCTTGGTTAACTTCTTCTTCTCCGTTGGCATTGGTTCTTATTACGCTGCTTCCGTAGTTAGCCCTATAGCGATCAAGGAGTTCCGCCGGACCTTCCGTGCCCCCTCTTCTGGCTCTAGGTATAGCGGGTCCCATACTGCTACGAAGGCGCTGTTCTACGGTCATATCATCGGTTAAAAACGCCCGCTGTGAGCCCTCTGTTACTGGTGCAGTAGTAGGATCTGGGTCACCATATTCACCAGAGGTAAAAGCCGCCCTCTTCTGATACGGATTCATCATCGACCAGTTTGAACGCTCATCGAAGGTAAGGGGACTCTCAAAATCTCCAAAATCGTCTGCATCCACCTCGCCCGTAGGGTGGCTAAATGCGGTTGCGCCCATGACAGCTTCGTCCATCTCACGAACTTGGCGTTGAAGCTCCCTTGCCCGCTGTATAGATGCAGGAGAGGGGAGGCCATTCCCGTTAGAGTCGCCATTTCCGTTAGACATTATAACCCCTAAGAACGGTAGCTTTCTATATTAACACACCGATGGGGCTATGTCAAATAGCTCCTTCTACAGGCGCGTCCGGCTCTCGGGGCTCATTTTCTTCCTCTCTTCGTCGGGCCATTTCTTCCGGTGCCTCTGGTACAATGCCCAGTTGCCTGTTCTCTCTGGCCGCCGCCCGAGTGTCCCTCGCGCCCTGTAGGCCCTGCTGACGGGACTCTTTAACCATCTGACGGATGGTTTCTCTCTCGTCGGTATAGCCCCTGTCTTGTTGGTACTGGAGAAACTGAGGAGACTGTGTTAGTTGCTGGCGTGCGTGCTGCAGTGGGGGAAGCTCAGGCATCTCGGCAATCATTTCCATTGCCTGCAGACTTTCTTCTCGGGGGTCTGATGGACGCTCTAGGCCAGGAATACCTAGCCAGGATTGTTCTGCAGGCTGCTGTGCCTGTTGTCCCGCCTGTGCAACCTCTTGCGTTTCTGTTACACCTTCTCGCCCGGCGGACTCTTGTGCCGCTTGAATCGCCCCCTGGGCATCGCTTCGTACTGTATATCCCAACATACGTGCGGCTTCTTGGATCTGTGCAATTTCTGTAGGGTCAAACACTTCAGGGGCAGCAGCAGCCACCTGTGCAAAACTTACTCCAGCAGAAGACGCGGTAGCCCTTCCCCGCTCTCCATCCTGCTGCCACAACTCAAAGTCACTTAGTGCCCCACCAGAACTTGCTATGCTTGCAGGAATACCCTGACGAGCAAGCGACATCTCAAGCTCTACCCTTTCTACCGGAGATAGGTGATCTGCAGGCTCGGAGGCTCCGGCTGGGACATTTCCGCCGTGGGACCTAATTGCCTCGTTAATAGCTGGCTCTGTAAAGTCTTGCTCAGCAAGCATCTGTTCTGTTCTGTCTCTTGCAGCGCCCGCCCTTTGCTCAATAACCACACTTTGCCTTCTGGCGAGCCCATACGTGCTGGTCGTCTCGTTGTCAGCCAGCACCTCGTCTACTGCGAGCTGGAGTTGTTCTTGTGTGGCGTTTTGCAGTGTTGTGCCCTCAGGAAAGGCGCCAATGCCCGTTTGGTTTCTTCCAGACCCCACAGCAAGCTGTGCTTCTACCTCTGCAGCGTCTACAACGGGGGCATTGAATATATCACCGTCTTGGAATTGTTGGGTATTCTCTGCAAGAATAAGTCCCTGCGCATCAAGACTACTATAATAGCTAGCATCGTTATTTCGGTCAAGAACTGCTATGCCCTGCATGGACTCAACATTAGCTGCTGCCTGTGCAGCCATGTCATCCATGCTTGTTCGTCGCTCTGTTCTGCGACTGCTGTGCATCTGTGCAGCCTGAATCCGCTGACGCGACCGCTCTAGTCGTTCTCTCTGCTCCCTTTCTAGCCTGCCCTCTTCTCTGCTCAGCTTGCGGCTCATGGCGCTGTCCATAAAGCTAAGAAGCGCGGTACGCTGCTGTAGCTCCATCTGGTCGCGCTGTAACTGCTCCTGGCGCATCTGTAGCTCTAGGTCCCTAAGCTCTACTCGCTTTTCCTCTGCGGTCATCCAGGCGTCTTCGCCCTCCAAACCGCCCTGGATAAACGCCTGGTCAATGTCAGCCTCACGTCCCCGCAAGGTACGACCAAGGCCCTGCATACCACTACCCAGTGCGCGCAGGTTGCGTGCCCTTCGCTGTGTACGAAACTCGCCTACAAGGTCACCAAGCGCTTCGTCTCCGACACCCTCTCTTCGCTGTGCTGCGCGAGACGGAACCCTACTATCACCATTAGCCATTATATCCTCCCCTATACCGGCATAACCAGCGCGCCGACGGTTTCAAGTATGCCGCCCGCAAGTGCCATGTCCTGCTCTCGCTTTTCAAGCTCTGCCTTGGTTGCTGTATCCATAGCTGCCATAGCCACGGCCTGTTGGTTTTCAAAGACCTTCTGCTGAAAATCTTTTGCTGCGCCTGTTGACTGTACCGCCGCGTCTGCTGCAGCTTTACTAGCCGCCTGGGCAGCCTCTACATTTGCGCCTGCAGAAGTAGGGCCTCCACCGGACTGCTGCATAGCCTGCTGGTTTAGCATAGACTGTTGCGCCTGAATAGCCTGGTTAGCTGCATTGGTCTGGGCCTGTTGGAGCTGTGCTCCCTCCTCACGACCAGCCTGCCCTGTGGCTATTTGACCCATGAGGTTCTTGGCGTACTCTGCCTGCTTCTTTTGTGCATCACGAAAAATTGACATTATCCCCGAACCTCCGCTAGTCTGTCTTCAATTAGTGCCCTCTCTTCTGGGCGTTGCGGGCCGAACTGCCCAAGCAAGACATTTAGTTCAGACTCATTAAGGGTCGCAAGGTTTTTACCTGGGTGAATTCTATCAATTGCACTCTGTACCATCCCTGCTTCAAGCCCTGGTGCAGTAGGAGCGCCACCAATTTCACCGTATGCTTGAATTAGTTTATTAGGAATTGTCTCGGTAACCGGGTCAACGACGCCAGAAGGCGCTAGTCCTTCCACCTCCATAGAAACTGGCCCGTCCACATCCCCGGTATCTACGGGTTCCATTTGACCACCACCACCACGGTCGACGACGCGCGGGAGGGTATCCGAAGCAGGTATGCTATCACCTTCAGTGGGCAAGCCTACCGGTTCTCCTGGGACATCTCTCGGGGCACCTTGAGCGCCCCTGGCTCCTGGAGTAGCTGATGCTGGAGTAGCTGATGCTGGAGTAGCTGATGCTGGACCACCCCTAAACCCTTGCCGAAGTTTTCTATAAAAACTTTCAAAGGTGCCGTCATTCTCCGCGTTGACCGTCATGAAATAGTCGGTCATTGAGTCTGGGAGTTGCGTTAATTCGACCAATTCTATATTGTCAAATATAACCCTAGAGCGCTCGCTTAGCGTGTTTTCGTCGGGGGAGGATTGCAACCAATTTATTAAATTATCCCGATTCATCCCATCCAGAAGTTCTTGTAAAGTATGGGTAGCGCCCTCCTGTTGACCCATATATCTGTTGCCCCCCTCTGGTGACGAATACCACTGCGTCAGGTCGCTTACTGCGTCCCCTGCCCAAGCAGTTTCGCTAGGAACGTCGCTTTCCGGCGGGTTATCAAAGCCATATGCTGGCATGGCTTCAGGCACAAGGTAGTCCGATTGGCTTCCTGGAATTCCTTGTGCTTGCTGATTTGAAAACCTATTTTCAATCTCGTTTGCAATGGCTATCTGTGTATCCCGTCTTTCGCCTGACGCATTATACAACCTATAAAGCACCCGGTTCGGGATGTCTAAAAGCGCATCCGGCAGAGTAACCCCGCTATCCCGGTCGGTGTCTGCCTCCTCCAACATATCAAGAAGGGGCTGCGCTTGCAGGGCATTTTGATACTCATCGTTATATATAAGCTGTTCAACGTCCTGTACGGCAGAGGAAACATCAGACATTGAGGTAGATGCTTGCCGGTATGTCTCAGGAATAATATCGGGTCGTATGCTTGGCCCTGCTCCTGGCCCTGCTCCTGTTCTTCGGCTACCGCCAAGGGGCACATACGTCTGGCCCCGGCTCTCCATGATTTGTTGCATCGCGCTTTCGTATTCAGAGGTGTTCATGCCCTCTCTAATTGCAGGCCCCGTACCGGCCCTTGCATTATCTAAGCCGATCTGCTCTGCCCATATACGCTGCCACATGTTTTGCCCGGAGTATCTGCCTCCTGAAGGAGCTGGCTGATCAACCCTTACGGTAAATACGGCGCCCTGTCTACTAGGGTCTGTAGCTGTAATAGTAGGGACTCCTGTGTCCCTATTTTCGTTAAACTCGTATTGCCAGCCCCCACGACCTGTCCAGCCGCGATCACCCGCTTCCTCCCCCTGCACTGCTTGGTCTGTAAAAACAGACTCGTCTAGGGGCTGTAGTCTTGATGCAGACCCACCCTCAACGGTGCCTCGGAATTCTTCAAGCCTTAGTGCTTTTGCCGCCGCTTCCTCAGGAGACTCCTCCGGGTCAATCTCAGACTGTACTGCGGGGCGTCCTTCTGGCATAATACGTGCTACACCCTCCCGAGAGTCTGGAAGCTCTTCCCCCACGTCTGCAGGAAGCTCTGAAGGGCCTGCGCCTATATCAACAACCCTTGCGTCATCGCCTCGTCCCTCTACCGCTAGCCCTTGACGCTCAAGGTCTTGGCCCATGGGAGCAGTAAACCTAACACCAGGAGTAGCATCTAGCTCCTGAGCAGCGCCGCTAGGGGGTGCAAGCGGCGGAGGAGAAGCCATTGCTGCAGGGGCGGTATCTTCCCTGTTCTGATGCACAAACCCAGGGCCGTTTTCAATACCGGCGGCATCAAGGTCCGTGTCTTCAGTAGCACCTAATAGCGCTCTTCCGCGCCGCTTAGCATCTTGACCTGATCCAAAGCCGGGAGGGGGGGCCATCGCCATAGTTTTCTCCAAAGTGAGTAGGCGGTGCTATAACACGGCACCTAGGCAATGTCAATAATTACCAATAAAACGGAACACAGCCAAAGCGGCGGGACATAATACGGATGCGCTTTAGGGCGTCGTCGTGCGCCACTATTTGAATTCCCGCATTATGCCATCCAGAGGTTAGGGGGCTAGCACCCGCAGTAAGTGGCTCAAGCCACTCGGCTACTGCACCGCCTCCAGACTTGCTGTGATATACGTCGGCATCCTTGGTGCCCATGTCGGAAAGAAAGGTACTGTCTACTATAACCCACCCAGTAAAGTGGTGTAGATCGGGTGCAAGTGCCTCCGCATTATAGTAGTGACCAATAGTTTCGGGGCTGTCGGCATGAGTAAGGGCCAGTGAGTAGTCCAGAGGCACCATGCTGCTATTGCTTTCTGGTCCGCGAAAATCAAGCTCATCAACAATGTGTCCGTTGATGTTCAATACAAAACGAAAGCCCCTATTTGGTGCTGCAGCATCATGGCCTCCTACCTGTTTTGCCGCAGTAGCATTGTTTCCACATATAGCAGTAAAGTTCCAAAACAATAAAACCTTCGACGCCTCTCGCTTGTTTTCCCATGTGGTTGCTAGCCCAGGTACACTAACAAACAAGGTGTCCCAATGCAGGGCATTTGCGGGAGATACGGAAACGTCATTAAACCACGCAGTAGTAAAGAAGTCCAGGTTGGTGTTTCCTGCCGTCATCTTTGCATTACCTGTATAGGTACCCCGACGAACAATATCCCTTGTTACTTGAAATGAGCTATCAAGATTATCTTTGTCAATTCCCCCATTGTATACAGCAAGGCTGTCCCCTGTTGTATTGTCGTGGTTGTATATAGACTTAGATATTTCGTCCGCATCTACTGATGCGTCATCTACAACGGTGTGTGTGTAATTTATAGTAGGCATTATTCTAAAGTCCCCGCCAACAAGGGCAAACAGGATAGGGTGTATCCGCCCAGCTCATATTCATCTTTGTCATCTGTAGTAGGGACCTCACCAACAGTAGACCAAAAACGAGACTTACAGGCCACAAGGGCAATATCTTTTAGCTTTGAGCAAGCCTCCCCGCCGCTGTGAGTAATTTCTGCTATGTCAGTATCGCTAATAAGGCACCCGGTGCTTACTGTAGTATACTGATGGGCGGAAGATGAAAACTGACCAACGCTTTTAGGAAGTATATGCCACTCGTCCGCACCGGAGGCGGATCCTATCTTTACGGCAATACCGAGCATAACGCCAGAAGAGTGCTCGTCAAATTTACTAACCCCTGTCTCGCAGGTTCCTCTGACCAAAATACCCGTTATGTTTTTATCTGCGAGAGAGGAGCTTGTGCTTGCAAAATTTACAAGCGCAGGAACACTACCATTATCGGCAGAAGCCGTATGGCTACTAGGCGTACCTGGATCGCTTGTACGAACAATAACCCAGCCCTCCTCATCTACATTATAGTTAAGGGGTGAGTCTGTTTGACCGGATTGGAATTCATCTATAGCAATGCTTCCAGACCCATCCCATATACGATTAGTATAGAGAGCATAAAAGTCCCCTGGGTTTGTAGTGCCTGTATGAACCGACCAACTAATAGATAGTCTAGAACCAAAGCTCCAGGAGACGCTGTGCCCATTGGGAAATATGGTGGCATTAGTCATGCTCGGAGCGTTGTCTACACTTAAAGAGCCCCTAGAAAAGTCCTCTGTAGTTAGGGCGTTCAGGGTGTTTTTAGGCGCATCCATTGCTGCGGCCAGACCTGCAGCATCAAACACATCTTCTTTCTTTACAATGCTCATCTTGCCAACTCCACACAAACAAGCTGAGAGTTACGAATATATAAAAGAGGGCCTCCCGTATCTTCAACATCGGGAGCAGAGCGAACACCTAGGCCAATAGACACCCGGTGCTTACCAGAAGGCAGCATTAAAATTGAGTCAATACAGGCCCTGGATTGCGCACCAGCAACACCTACTTCATGTACCCCAGATAGGGCGCTAGTATCAAAACACCCAACACCTGTCTCAATATAGGGACTGCCGTTTAGTAGTATGATAAACTGGGCCTGACATAACCTAGAAGCGGTTTGCGCCATTCCGTAGTCTATAGCAGCAAACAGCAAAAACGGTCCGCCCTCAGTAGAGAACTCCATGTCAGAGTTTTTTACCTCTACCCAACCAGCGGTAATCTGGTATTCTTGGTGCTCTCCTTGGTTAAACAAAGCGTCGGCTTTATAGTTGTTTACTTCCTTAATTCTATAAGCCAGGTCGTTTGATGTGTCTACACCAACAGTAAGACCAGAACCAATAGACGCCGAATCAACGTTATGTTCGTTTAGGTCTCCCGCCACCTCGTAAAAGGGGCGAAGGCCCTCTGCCAGGTCTTCGGGGCTAAGGGGGTGGTTTTTTCTAGGTACCCGCTTTGGAAACTTCCAGCTCATCTATCGCTCCTACCGTGTGGAACCTTTGACTTACCAAAGCTCCTGTCTGTTTCGGAGTATTCCATAGCTATATATTCCCAATCTCCGGGACCTGTCAAGCGAATCTTAAATACCTCACAGCTAGGAACAACCACGTTTATTTTTGTCCAATATGCTCGACGCTCTCTCCAGGTATGGTTTTCCTGTTTTCTAGTATACTTGTTATATTCGGTACCTGCCAGCTTTGCGGTGTTCCATCGAAGCGGGGGATCTTCGGTAGTAAACCGCATCTTTCGGGTTTCTGTGTGAATAAGCGGAGTGTTTCTCCAGTCACGCATAACATCGATGGTAATTTGGCTATCTCCGTCACCGGCCTCTCTTAACCATATAGTCACCTCATAGGGGCTAGCTTTTCTATTGCTCCTAGTAGACCGCAACCAATGGGATTCTACTACGGCTTCATTCTCCTCTTTGATTCGCTTACCGGTGCTTGCCTCTCTATCAAGAACCCACAGCGACGAATGGGGGCTTGCCTCACCGGACGAAACCGAAGCCGTGGCTGTTCCCAACGCCAACATAAGCTGTCTTTCATCGCGCGTACTACAAACAGCATAAGCCGTAACGTCGTTTCGTTCTCGCCAACCGATGGTATCATAAACTAAGCATAGATTGTTTTCTTTTGATCCGTCTTCTGGCACCCATAGCCTAAACTCGCCGGTTTCCTTGTCTACTGCGGCAGCGGACCGCACACGCCAGGTGCTGTTAAGGCGCTT
>Ga0209337_1000330_pt1 | contig 37475 bp, 59 predicted proteins | sample LinPmetageLP53_FD_184044 | JGI IMG/M metagenome (GOLD analysis project Ga0209337, IMG submission 184044) | Marine viral communities from the Pacific Ocean - LP-53 (SPAdes) (version 2) | ecosystem: Environmental > Aquatic > Marine > Oceanic | place: Pacific Ocean | collected 2010-02-08
CATCAGATCCTCAATCATTAGGATTATTTTATGTGCGTATTAGAAGAATATCAGCAACTTCTTGTATAATTGGAATTTATTCTAATTCTGATTATTCTACTCTTGTTGAGGAAGAAACCGTAACTATCACAAGTGGTATAGATAATTTACAATATTTAAAAATTACAAACTTATCTGTGTCAAGTGGAGCAGGCACAGGTGTATTTAATGGAACTATTGATGATGTTCAATTTTGGAATGGAAATTCATTACTTACAAATCCACAAAATGGCAGTATATTTTATTCTAAAGATATAAACAAAGAATATGTTCTAAACAACAATACTTGGACAGAGTTGTGACCCTAAATGAGTGTAACTCAGACTAGGTTATTTGACCCAGTAGTCTTTGACGATAACATATTTGATACCGTAACAAACTATCTGCTAACATTAGACGAGCCAAACCAACTGTTTGACGAAGCAGTATTTGACAGTGCAGTATTTGATACCAACAGGGGTGGAATAGTAGACGTTACGGATTCAGTAGTAAATCAATTTTCAGGATTAGCATACTTGACTGAAAATGTAGCTGTAGGTGACACAGTAAACAGAGTATTGGCCAGTATAAGAAGCATGACAGAATCATCCACAATCAGCATATCTGATGCAATAACTGGAATAAAGGGAGCAATAAGACAGTTATCAGAGTCATCGGCCATCACCGATCTAGCATCATATATCACACCTACGACAATCAGAAGACTGTTTGACAAGGGCAGATTATTTGACTTTAACATATTTGATACAAGCGTATTTGATACAACACAGAAATCCAACGAGATTACAGACAGTGTGGCAAGGGCATATCCAGCAGAAAGAAGTGCAGTAGAGCCATCAATATCACTAACAGACAGCGTAACTGACAGGCTTGTTACCTTCAGCAGACTCATAACTGAATCAATATCAATAAACGACCCAGTGGCAAGAATACTAACAAGTCTCAGATCTGCAACAGAAAGCGTATCACTAAATGACAGTGCTGCTAGAATCATGGCTGCATTAAGAAGTGCCACTGAAGCAAACATAGCCACCAGTGACAGCGTAATTTCATTATCTGGTCTAAGCAGGGCCATAACTGAAAGCATAGCAATATCTGACAATCTATCCAGAATAATAGACCACTTTAGAGCAGTATCAGAGTCAATAGGACTAACTGATGCTGTAAACAAGTCAAGGACATCATTTGTGTCATTAGCACAAGCAATAGGCCTTACAGACGCACTTGTAGCAGGCAAGTTGATACTAATACCATTCAGAGGAACAGTGGTAATATTGGAGCAATTACGCAATACACCTGCCATATTAAGTATAACTAGAGGAACTAGACAGATATTGGCATCATTAAGAGGTACAGTGTCAATATAATATTTATATGACATAAAGAGATAGTAGTATTATGGTTGACGGTAAAGTTCACACAGGAGACACTCATACAGACTTCCAACTGTTAGTGCAGAAAACCCAAGTGGATGGCACTAACGTAGTGGTAGATTTGTCAGCATTTACAACTAAACAGATAATTTTTGTTGATCCAGACGGTTCTGAAACCACAGTGACAGCAACAGTGGTAAACGGAACTGGAGCAGACGGATTATTACGTTACATTAACAATTCAGGTGGGTTAGTAATTAACAGTATAGGCTTGTGGTCATACAGGGCCAAAATAAGTGGTGGAGTGGCAGGTACGTTCCAAAGCAACAACTCTACATTTGAGGTAATAGGATGACCAAAAAAGACAAAGAAGCACAACTAAAAGCCAAGTTACTTAAAATGAAATTGGCAATAAAAGCAGATGGAGTAACTACTGCCAAAGCCAAAATAAACAAACTAAAGAAAACCCCAATTAAAACAATGGAGAAAAGAGGATTGCCTGAAAATATATTAGATGATGCAGCATCAGAAGCAGGTATAAATGAAAAACAATCACCATCATACATAGCAAAGGACCATCATCATAAAATCTCATTCAGAGGTCATAAGATAGGTGGATTCAAAGGTGCAAGCCTTAGTGGTCAATCAGGGAAATATGCTAAATACTGGTTACTTAACGCAAAGGAAACTAACGGTAACGGATGGGGTATTGCAGCACATACAGCAAAAGAAAACATGAAAAAGTTTATCGGCAGGCCATTAGTAGTTACTGCAAGTTCTTGGCATGGAGCAAGCGAATACGGTGACGAATATGAACACCCATACTTGCCAACCAATGACATTAACGCTATCTTAAATCACCAAGAGAAATTTAGAGTGGGAAGTATTGTAGATGTATTTGAAGACAGCCATGGTGACTGGTTTGCAAGCATTGAGATGCTACCAAAGTTTGCTAGCAGCAGACTACCACCATTCTGCTCACCAGCAATTTACCAGTTGGATGCATCTGAAGCAGAGGGCCAAATAAGCAAGTGGGAAGCATTACACCTTGCAGCACTTACAGAGAACCCAGCATACGGTGCAAGAATTGCATTACTCAAGGGTACGTGCGTGGGTACAAACAACGAGTGCAAGGTACAGTTCAAGGCAGCTAAATTAAGAAAAGCAAATATATTTGATGAAAAAGAACAAAATGAAGATTATGGAAGTGAAGCAAGTTTAAGTAAAAGAAAACCAAACCCAATGATTAATGCCATGAAAAAAATACAGGATGCAGAGATAAAGAAAACTCAAACTGCTAGTGTTATATGTCCAAAGAAACTCAAAGAAAGAATAGCAAATATATTTGATGAACAAGAAGCAAATAAACATGAAGAGTTTATAAAAGGTAATAAAGACGGATTGAAAAAAACCAAACCAATGAATAAGAAAGCAGAAAATAAACAGTTTAATAAATCAAGAGCAGAAATGGGATTAGGCCCACTTAAATCGAAACTATCCAAGTTAAAAAAAAAGCAAAAAATCTCTAAACTAAAAGCAAGACTCGCAAATGTATATCAGAATGAAGACGGTAGAATTACATTAAGAGGTGATGAAGATGAGGTACTTGATTCAACATTAAGACAAATTTCGCAAGGTGGTGTTGATGCAAGTAAATATAAACATAAACCAGAAAGATATTATCCAAAACGAACAAGACAGCAACTTAAAAAAAGAAATAAAATAGTTGGAGATATAAGGTTAAAAGGAATGATGGATTTGAATCAAGATTCAGGTATGACTGGAACTCAAGAATTTGAAGATACATTTAACATGGATAATTTGGAAGATGTGAACAAATCTACAGATGTTTTAGGTGTAGTAAGAAAAATAAAAATGAAAAATAAAGGAAGAAAAGGAACATCTCTTGCAAAACTAAAAGCAAGACTTGCAGGTAAGGGTATATTTGATGGAGATGATAAAGGTGCAGATGATATTATAGGTGGTGGAAGAAAAATTATTGACAAACTTAAAGGTTATAGAAATACCGAAGATCCAATATACAGTGACCAAACTAATACACCTTTGGTAAAAGAAGTACCATTTGGTAAAAAACGTACAAAGAAACAAATAAATACTGATGCTGTAGATAGAAGTAAATTTGAAAAAAGTGATGGCATTAAACTTCCTGATAATAAGAAAAGATTTAAGAATATAATTATCGCCAAACTAAAATCAAGACTTGCAGGGATTGATTATTCAGAATTTTATAAAAAAGAAAGACGTTATGAAAAAGAAAATCCATTACCTACTGAAAGACAACCTAAAGGATTTGGAGAAATTATGGGATTAGTAGAACCACCAGCATTAGAAAAAGAAGTTCCATTTGGTAAAGATGAACGTAGTAGATTTAGAAGAAATTTAGATAAACCTAATTATGCTGTTACTGAAATAAATGATTTTAAAACAGATGGTAATAAAATTACACCACCAGAAGGATTGAATATGAAATCACCATTCAAACCAAGAAAAGATAAAACAACTGGATTACCTTCAAGAAAATCACCTAGACAATCGGACAGAGTAAGAATAATAAAAGCAAAACTTGCATCTTTAGGTGAGCAGAATATGACCTATCAAGATTCTAAAAAAGTAAAGATACATAAAAAGAAACACCCAGAGGTAAGAAAGGCCAAAGAATTAACAGTACATGAAGCACTTAGAGGTATTGGTAGAAGTATAGATGGATCTCATGGTCAAAGTACATTCCTTTCATCAGAAGGTGATTTTATTGGTGGTAGAGGGCCATTAACACATATACAACAGATAAACGGTATAACTGGTAAAAGCACTGATATACATGAACAAGATGATATTATTACAAAATTTTCTGCTGAACATAATTTACCAAGAGTTCAAACATTCCCAATAAACAAAGCAGGTGAAAAAAGAACCAGTGTTGGAATACATTCCAAAATAAATAAATCACAATTAAAATCATTAAAAGATTTAGAAGCAGGTGGAGCAACTATAGGATTCGGTGTAGGCCCAACTTTTGATAATATAACTCAAGGTAATGGTTACAGAGACTTGACTAAAGCATTAAGGGAAAACAAATTCCTTGGTTAAAATAAATCCTGATCATGGTGCACAGATAGCAGATGGCTATGATGCACTAAGACATTCACCAAACGAACCAGAGACAAAGGCTGCATACGATGCACTCATAGGTGAGACAAGACAGCAGTACGACAAACTTGCAAATGCTGGACTAAGGATAACCAAACTAAAACAAAACCAAACAGGCTATGCAACAGCAGAAGAGATGCACAAGGATATAGAGTCAGGTCATCTGTCCTACTTTCCAACTGAACATGGATTCGGTGCAAACTCTGAGAAATTCCAAGACCATCCAATGCTAACTGGAAGTGGAATAACAGCAGAAGACGGAAAGGAAGTTGCAAATAACGACCTGTTTAGAATAGTACATGACATTAATGGCCATAACCTAGCAGACAAAGCAGACTTTTCACCAGAGGGAGAACAATCTGCATTTCTAAAACACAGAGAGCAGTATTCACCACTCGCAGGCAAGGCACTGTTTACAGAGACAGCAGGCCAATCAAACTGGGGTATATTCAATAAAAAGTCAGGTGCAAACAATATGAGACTAATATCCAAAGGAAGAGAATCAGAATTGGAATTTGCAGAACAAAAGGCAGGACTGTTCCCAGACAGCATGATAAATCAGGAGTGGCACAGTTGAACCCTCATAGAACAAGAAACCATGGGTCAAGAGAACACAGAGAGTCTATAAAACGTATGCTAGACAAAACCAAAAGAGATAACAGAGTAAAAGTTTTACGAGGTAAGCTGCAAAAAGTTGCATTAAATCTAACTGAGAATGTAAAATATAATATGACTAATTTTATGAAAAGACCAGAATCACAAAAAACCAGATTTGAAAAAGAATTATGGGGTGATATGTTAGCAACTAACTCTAAAGATAAAATGCAATTACTTACTAACTTGGAAGCAACAAGAGACGATAAAATATTAGAAAGAGATGAAGACGGTGACATAGTAGATTCTTTAGGAGATACAAGAGGAACTGCATTAGTACATTCATTTAGTGAAGAAAATCCACATGGTATAGTTAGCCCAATAGATAAAGGAGAACAAGAATATCAACAAACAAAGGCATTGATAAAAACAACAGCAGATGGAAAACCACCAAGAATGACTCAGGAAAGAGCAACAAGAACATTAGATGATATAGAAAAAGGTAATGCAAGAAAATCAAGAAGGTCTGTAGATTCAACATATAAGTTCAAAGTATCAAAACTACAAGCTAGACTACAAAAGATAGCAACAGATATTAACAGGTCACCAGTGAATAATACTATGAGTAAAAGCGATGAAATAATCAATTCATTTAAAAATTCTGGATTATCTATTGAAGGAGTTGATGGTGTATATGATACAGAGAATCATAAAATTTTAGATGCAAATAATTCTGATGATGTAGAGAGATTACGAGGATTATATGGTAAAGATAAGTACATAGGAACTAATAGTGAAACAGATACTAGAGATGGCCCAAATACAAATGATTTAGAAAGAACTAGAAAAGAACTCCAAGCCATAGAAGACAAAGGTGGAATACCTGCTTTAGGATTTGATTCGACTGAAGGTGGGTCACTTGAAGCATTGAACGTGTCTGTAGTAAACAGTAAGGAAGAAGTATTACAAGCATTAAATAAAAATCAATGGGGTACTGGTATACTTCATCCAAATGGAAAATTTGAAATTGTGAAAAGCCTTAAATATATAGGCAGAAACAAGTAATACTACAATAATACTATCATTTTATGGATTTATATACAAGTAATACTATTTAAACTCAATGACAAGTTCAACATCATGGAATGTCACGACAGCAAAAACAATTTTTGCCAAACTAACAAAAGTAGCTAACGAGCAACTAGACGTTGCAGCAGCACCAGCCGAAGACGCTGGCTCAGCAGGCCCTCAAGAGGTAGTAGATGCTTTGGAAATAGTTGTTCAAGAATTAGAAGAGATTCAGGAAGCAATTCCTGCCGAATCTTCTATGGAAGAACAAGTAGAACCAGAGCAAATCGAAGCACCAGTTGAAGTACCTGAAGAACCAGAGGTTGTCGGTAAGCTCAAATCTCAAGTTGCAAATCTAACCTCACAGTTAGATAATCTCAACAAAGAGAAAATCGCTAGTGACTATGCAGAACTGTTTGATGAACCAAAAGTTCAACAAGCAAAATACGATGAAGTAATTTCATCTAAAAAAGATTCAGCATATTGGTCAGCACAAATTGAAGCAATCGGACAATTCAAACAAGACGCAGGAGTATCATCTTACAGACCAGCACAAAGCACTAATTCTTGGGTACAACCAAGAACAAAAGTAGCCAAAGCTGCAAGTGAGATGATGAGGTTATAGGAGATATATCATGGCTTTTGGTACAACATCAGCAGGTACAATCACTAAAGAACAAACACTCTTAAGCATTAGACGACTCCCAGTAGCAGCAGCAACAACATTAACCAAAGGTCAAGTTCTAGAAATAGATGCCAATGGTAATGCTATCACAGCATTAGTTGCTCAGACAGTTAAGAAAAATCACTTCGTTGCTTTAGAAACAGTAGCAAACGCAGGTGCAGCAGGTGCTTTAACAGTACCAGTAGCAGTTGCAGGTCACTTTGTAACAGTAGTTGCAGGTGCAGCTATATTGCCTGGAGCAAACGTGGTATGTTCAGCAGCAGTAGCAGGTAGAGTAATTACCATGGCTGGTGCAAATACAGCAGACCAAATTGTCGGAATTTATTGGGGAAAAGAAGGTGGAACTATCGCAAAAGCAGCAGGAGCTCCTTATTTGGAATCCTTTACTGACAACGCAGATTTCCCACCAGTCGCAGCAGCAGCAGGCGATGTTATCGAGGTACAGTTGGTAGATTAAAATGGCTAAAGTATACAATACCAAAAAAGCAGACTACAAAGGGATGCAGCTATGGCTCAACCCAGTAGACAAAACTGTTTATGCCACAGAAGGAGCACCAACACATTCATTTGCAGAAGCAGGTGGATATGCTATCTACGACTTCAACAAGCATTTTACAAACCAAAAAACTGCCAAAGACAACTTTGGTAATGGTCAATACTCACACGATGCTTTTGTTGACTCTGAATTTAAGAGTCTAGCAGAAGATTATGTAAGTGAAGTAAAAGCAGGTGGAAGACAAAGACAAGCAGCCCTCAGAAGTAACACAAATGCAGCAGTAGATATTGTCAATGTATGGGAAACCGTATTAGGTAAGCAAGACAGAACTTATGCAGGTAAAAACCTCGCAAAAGAAATTGCTGTACCAAATCTGTTAATCAGCATTGACACAGCAACCAAATTCTCTGGTTTGACAAGACTCGATGAAGGCCAATTAGGCCAACTAAAAGAATTGACATACACCAGATCAAACTTCGAAGCAGAAAAGTATGGTCTTAAATTCGTGATTCACGAAGAAGCAAGACTAAAGAATGTGCATAACGTTCTTCAAGACTCTATCCAAGTTGCAAGCAACAAGGTAGAGCAAAGACAAAGCTTTGACGTTGTAGGTTTGGCTGATTCAAGTCTAACTGCAAAAGCAGCAGCAGGTGCTTGGGACACATTCACAGCAAACACTGATCACTCAGACAACAGCCCACTATTAGACCTAGGTGTAGCACAGCTACTTATCGAAGGTTCTGGAGTAGGTGGAAAATTGAGTAGAATTGGTATGCACCCTCTCGACTTTGCAAAGTACATGAGCAATACCTTCATAAGAGGTGTCGCTTCAACAAAACCATCCGAGGTTACATTCGAACCAGGAACTAGAGAACTTCCTGGCTTCCCTAACGCAGGATTAGTTTTGGACAATGCAATTAGACAAGGTGACGTTTATTGTGTAGATACCGAGAAAGAACCAACTATAGCACTCTTCCAAGGACCACAAAGAATAGGCTCAGCACACGATGAGGAAACTGGTGATGATAAATACTTCATTATCGACTACCATCTTGCAGCAGTTATTCAGGCCGAAACTGGAAGACAGCTAACAGGTTGTTCAACCCCAACTAACTGGACTTAGGATTAGTTCAGTAAGGCGTAAATTAACAATCCTCTTTTTTTTCTTTTTACTCTCAAGAAACCCCCTACACCACATTATTTGTAGGGTAATTATTATATAGTATATTATATTATACTCTGTATAATGAAAGTAACAAACACAAACCAATATCACTGTCAAAAATGTGATAAATACTACCAATCAGATTATTGGTGGTTATATCATCAAGAGTCTAAACACTCTTAACTCTTTTTTTATTTATATAGCAGTAATACCCTAGTAATACTAATGGTTAAGAAAAAATTAGGCCAAGACGACTTTTGGGCACAACAAATCATTAGAGCACAATCAGGTGGTAAGGATTATATCTTTGCACTTGTAAGACGAAAATACTCAGAAGATGATATAGAACCTACAGGACCAGGTCAATACATAGGATTAACTGAAAAAAAAAGTTATCCTAAAATGACAGACAATGACCCTGATAGCACAACCTTCGGTAAAAGAATCGACAAGCCTGATGCAGAACCAATCGGTCTTAAAATGAAGTATGAGGATGAATTTACACCAGAAAACATCAAAAAATACCAATCTATGTTCGGTATCAATGATTTCGGTGAAACAATCTTTATCTACAAGTTTAAGCAGATTAGTATTCGTGCTGATAAAGTCAACGAGTTTTGGACAACAACTCAAGATGACGCATATAACAAATACATCTTGAAAGAGCAGGTGATAAAAATTGAAGAGAGTAAGTCTAACACTAGACGAAGAGTCTCTAAAAAAGCTGGATAATTGGGTCAGTAACTTTGAACTAGATTTCCGAGGGAATCGTTCAGGGTATATTAACTCATTAATTCAGAAACATACACCAGAAACGCCTGAATAAGGCTAAAACCTTTTTATTTCTTATCAACAGTTAATAAGTATGGCAGTAGCAACAGCAGCATCTATTCAGGCCCATCTAATAGGTGCTACATATCCAGAAGGCACATTATCCAAGAACAATATATTTGACTATGAGCAATATACGACCAGAAGACGATACCCATCATGTGAGGTCATTACTACTCAGCCTGAGAGTACGGTAGAGACCAAAAAGTCTACTGATACGACTATTGCATTTGAGATTAATTATTACGATAAAAACCTAGGCCTAAGAACAGATGACGTAAGCACACAAAGAGAGGTGGAGAATGTCATCAGGGCTAGAATGGAAACGATGGTGTTACAGGATTATAAAATTGTATTAGAGTCAAAGACATGGAGCAGACAGTCAGTACAGAGAGACGGAAGCCATCCAGCATACTTGGTATCTACATTAAAGATTACGGTAAGACAGGTAAACGTAACAGTAATGCCAGTAGACGGTGTTTTGAAATTTGTCAAGGTAGGTAGTACGGTAGACAATGCTCCTGGTGCAGACTATACATATACCAACGTATTTGACGTTGACTTGCAATCTGGATATAGGGATATTGAGGAAGGCCATACAGGAAGCAATATACCAAAGCACTTTGCAGGCCATATACAAGGCAGATTTATCTGTAATATTATGGTCAAGAACGCAGACCTTGGTGCAACAGGTGACAAACTAAACAAGATGCCATTACTAACAACTAACGGTGAAAGACCAGAAATTAAATTCGTATATACCAATAAAACAGCAGATGAGCAAGCAATTACAAACACTTTTACAGCCGAACCTGAATCCGTTCAAATGTTATACAAAACAAACGATGCTGTGGTTTTCAGACTAATAGCAAGATTAATAACTGATATTATCGTAACATAGGTATAGAAAGGCTAGAACTGAATCATAAGGAGACGGTACAGAATGTGCCAGCATAGAGCCTAAAATTCAGCAAGGTGTACTGATTCTATTCGTACCTTCATTGATGCCTTTCTCAATCTTTTTATATCAATAAAGCACATATATTAATATGTCACTAGGTACAGCAGGTCAAGAAGTAAATGCAAAGAAATTTCAAGTATTTATTGGTACAGGAGATACTAATGAATGGGCCTTAATTCAAAATGCTAGAGTTTTAGTTTCACATCCTATTTTTAGAGAACCTACCACAAATGGTGGAGTTGTCACTTATACAGGAGCACCAGATAACAGTATATCTGGAACAGTTCTTTTTACCAGAGACGAATGGACTACTGGAACTAATGGATTTGGAGCATTACTTGGTGGTGCTACTGGTGTTGAAATAAATGAAGTTCCGAAAAAAAGTTGGAATGTAAAATTCACAGATGTTTCAGGTAGTGGAACAGTAGTTAGATTAACTTTCGCTAATTGTAAACTTTCATCAGTAGATATTAGTAAATCCGTTGAGGGTGCTGTAAAAGCAGATATACAAATAGTATGCCCAGGTGAGCCAACAACTGCGACTTCTTAGTGGTTATGATGGAATATGAGCTTAGACTTAACCAAACAAAGATTATACTCTATTGAAACCAGAGTCAATAAATATATAGACCAAAACATAGTACAGTGGGCCACAGAAGAAATTCTATTACCTGGTCAAACTGATATTGCAAACTCTGTATCACAACGAGCATCTGAAGCATTATCATTGGAAAAGACTGGATTTATGAAAGTAGATTTGGTATGGGATTTTAGAAATGAAGAGGGAGCACCAATACATTTCTTCTTGGAGTTTGGCACAAGACCACACGAAATAAGAGCAAAAGGTAAAGATAACGGTGGAGCAGATGCTTTGCATTGGACAGGCCCAAGTGGAGAAAGCAGATATGCCAAAGTAGTACAGCATCCTGGTACACAAGCTAGAGAACTAATATCACAAATTAAAGAAGAAAGAATACCAGATTTAAGACGTAGAATAGTAGATGAAACACAGAACTATATGGAGCTTGAAGCAATATGAGCCAACAAGACGATGCACTTCGTATTCCAATAGAAATTAAAACAGATGACTTAACGGAAATAAAAGATTTAATTAATGATATAACGGAAGCCGAAAGTGACTTAACTAGAATAAAAAGTGGAAGACAATCACAGACATTTGCAGGTCAGTCAAGGGCAGCAAGTGGAATGAGAACTACTACAGAAGGTAGAGGTGGAATATTTCAATCTGCATTGATGGAAGGAGATACAATGCCAATGAATCTAAGAGACAGAAGTGGAAAGCAGGCACATACGAGAGAGAACGCATTTAACGCATTACAAGATAAAGTAGATCAAATGCAAGAAGAACAAGGTGAACAAGTAGCAAGTATGTTTGATCAAGCATTTGGGTTAGCAGGAAGTTACGCACCATTTGCAGCCATGAATCAATTTTCAGGGCCATTTCAGCAAAAAGTAATGCCAAGAATAAAACAACAAATGTCATCTATGGGAGCAAATGTAGCAGGTGCAGCAGCAGGTACAGGAGCAACAGCAGTTATAGCAAGGCAAGGTGTAGGAATGGCTAATTTAATACAAAAGGCTAAAATGATGGCCACAGGTTCAAAAGCAGGGCCAATAGGTGCAATAATAGCAGGTGTAGCAATAACAGCTAAAATGATAATTGAATGGGCTCAAGGGCCAGGTGGATTTTGGGATATAAGATATAAAAGAAAAATTACTCAAGAATTAGACCCATTCTTTGATAAGAAATATAAGCAAGAAATAAATGCTGGTTTGCGTACTATAAGAGTAACGAGTATGCCAGCATCAAGAGGGGAAACACAAGTTCATTCTACACAAGATATGATTAAACGAGGTGTACCTATTTACAATAGAGAATTTGAAGCATTTAGTAAGGGGTTGTTTCTATAATGGGTGTAAGTTATATTTGGAGAGACAATGCTTCAAGAGCAAGTGCAAGTGATAAAATATCTTTTGAAGCAGGTGGGGTAGCAGATGGACAAGGATTCATTCATCAATTAGAATTTAAGATAACTACAGCATTAGCAGATAACGAAAAACCTAATGCAAAATTAAACGAATTACAAGACACTCAAGTAGATTCTATAACTGTAATAATTACAGGTTCTATACATAATTGGCAATCAGATGGTGCTTCAGGTACTCAATCAACAATACCACAAACTGTTAAAGAATGGATGTGTGATAAAAAAACATCAACAAGTTTTAAAAAAGGAAGATTTGGTTTAGAATTATATGATTTTCCCTCATTCAATGTAAATCCAAAAAACACATCAGGCCAAGAAAGAGGTTATATTTTACAAGACTGGACTTGGATTAGAGATGGAGATATTTCAGGCAAAACATCATTTATTGCAACACTTCGATTAAACGGATATATCGGTGCAGAAGACAGTACATATAGTTGGACATCGTGATATAAATGGCAGACTGGAGTTTTGTCGTTACACATTACTACGATGTAAGTGGATCAACAGGTACACAAACAATAACAGATGACGTTATATCAATACCAAAATTTACCGACACAGGTAGTGGAGAAGTAAATGAAGCAACAATAGTATTAGATGCAGACAGTGGTAATTATATCTCAGATGATTCATCTGGTAAAAGAATAATACAACAACATGATATAATTAAATTACGTGTTACGGATAATTTACCAAATCAAGGAACTCAAGGAGATAGTGGATTAGGTCAAGGATTATACGAAAAATATTTTAATGTTGTTAAAAAAATACCAATAAAATCAAAATCAGAAGGTGTAAGGGTACAGTTAGAATTATTAGGTGTAGAGAACTGGCTACAACGAATCAATTATATCAAACCACATTATTTTGAAAATCCAGCAGAAGTATTTGAAGATATTTGTAACTTATACAATGCAAACAAGGGAACTGGTATGCCAACATTAACTGGTTTTTTATCAACTGATTCAACTAATGAGTTACCACAATATGTTAGTAATATATACGATTTTGGAAACAATGAAGATAATTGTTTTGATAGAATATCAGATGTTATAGACAAGGTAGGAGCATCAGCAGCAGATGGTGGTATTTTGGATTTCTTTGATTTTAAAGCAGAACATAGTAACAACGGAAATACAATAACAACTAAAGTTTTTAGCTCAGGAAATGATGCAGATAATTCAGGAAACCCAGGTGGTCAAACAATAATCACAATAGATAATTCAACCAATGTAAATGTAGGTGAGTCAGACGGTGGTATTAACAGCGAAGAAGGTAATTTGATTAATTCATGGGGAGCAGTAGACGGTGGTTCATTACCAATAGATTTTTCCATATTTAAAGGAAGGCAACAATGGTGGAATTTATATTTTCCAGAATGGATAACAGGACAAACATATCCAGCAGGTGCTAAAGTAAGTTATGTTGATAGTGGAACTAGATATAATTATAGAGTTAAGACAGGTCAAACATCTACTGGAAGTACACCACCAACAACCACATCGAAATGGGAAGTATTGACATCAGCATTATACTATGGTAATGCTTACAAATATTCACCTTGGACAGCACAAAGAAAAATAGAATGGATTAACGGTCTAGGTGACCCAACTGCATCCTACGGTCTTAATGTAACATCAGACTCTCCACGTGCACCTATGTGTTTTGACCATAACATAGTGTGTAGAGATACTGCTTTTAGTAGAACATTCGTAGACCAAATTGCAACATCCCCAGGGGGAATAAACGAAAAATTACTTTATGATGATAATAGAAACGGAACTGGTACTGCATTATATAGAGGATTAAGAGTATTGTGTTCAGGAAACCCAGTTGAACAAAGTAGTGCTTATTTTGGTTATTCATCATCTGGTGTTACTGCATCAACAGTAAAAGATGATAACGGTAGATTAATTAAAAATAGTGTATTGGAATATACTGGTACTAAATGGCTAGTAAAATATAGGCCTTATGAAGATCAATTCGCTAGTAATTCAACACCAATTAAATTCCAAGTGGTTGTTTTATTTGAAGGTAGAACTTATGAGTTTTATAAAGATGGCAGTAATCAAACATGGCAAAATTTCACAAATGATGATAACGGTAATGACTGTTTACACCCACTGGTTAATGATAGTAGTCATACACCAGCATATACTCTATATAATGTACCAGGTGTACTGGCAGATTATACAAATACAGCTAGTGTTGTAGATGTCAATACTTTATATGGATGGGATTCAACTAACACAAACTCGGCAATAGAAGTTAGATATAATTGGTCTCCATACGATATTTGGAATATAGACGGAGTAGTTTTAGCTGGTGATTTAACTAACAGAAATACACAGGATTATTATCAATGTGGTGCATGGTTGTCTATGAGATTTCCATTCCCAACAACTACTGCTCAATCTACTGGTACTGCCAATGGTCAATTAGTTGGAGATTGGTATGGTGGTGGAACAAACACAGATAATCCACATGAGCCAGCAACATTAGATACACAGAATATGCATCTTACACATGACGGTGAAAGAGGATTTAATAATGGCCTATCATCAGAAGATTTTGGCCAAATATCAGGAGTATCGTTTATGACAAAATTATGGTTTTTGAGAAAAAGAGCCATTGATGCTGGATGGGAAGATGTAGACGGAGATGACGGTTCTAACTTTAAAATGAGATGTGTGTTAATTGATACTGATGATAATGTTGTTACCCAAGACTTTGTAATACCATTTAACAATACATGGACAAGTATAACATTACCTGTCAGTGGTTTTCAAATTTACAGAGGAAGAGAACCACGTTATAATTCATCATTAGTACATGATTTAAGGCCACCAAAAGGATTAGATGTTCAGGATATATTTATTTGGAGAAATGTTAAAATGATGAGTATATTTGTACTTGAACCTTATGATGAATATGGAAGATATCATCCTGGTGGGTCAGCAAAACTTGGAAGTGAAAGTGTTTACGATCAAACAGCATCGATATGGAAATTTGGATATTCGGAAAAGGAAATGAGATTGGCAGTAGATGCTTTGCATTTCACTAAACCATTATTGGTAAATACTGGTAATGTAACAGGTAGAGTAATAGACCCAGACTTTATACAAAGACCAGATATAGGTAACTACGAACAATTAAAATCAGATGCAGAAGCAGAGAAACAAATGAAGTCATTCCAACACGTTGAGTTTGATACAACTACTACTGGAAGATTTGATATAGGATTTGGTGATTATTTTAATTTACAAGACGAGGACATCATACCAAGTAATTTACAAGATAGTAGTAATAAGATAAAATTAGTAGCAAAACGAATTGAGTATTCTATCACTAAACCTTTAAATGGTAAGGGTGGCTTTTTAAGACGTATAAGAGGAGTAAGAAGATTCACATGACCAGTAAAGCATCTAATCAACGTGATATAACAGACGTTATCAAAAAACAAAAAAGAGATAATAAAAAAGCAGCAGGTATTGCAAGAGCACAAGCATCAGGTATCAGTGGCTCAGATACAGCAATAGCAGGTGGCCAAAAAACTCAAGCAGGTAGTGCAGGAGCATCAAATGTAACTCAAGATTTACTTATGAATACTTTTGATATTAGGGATGTAGATAGACTATACTTTTCAACTACAGCAGGTAGTGGAGATGTATTAACAGAAAATGATACAGGTATTGAAAGTAAATCATGGTTCAACGGAACTTCCTATGTAAGTGTTGGTATGAGTCAGAGAGTACCAGCAAATAATGTGTTTACATTTGCAATAGGTGCAACTGAAAGATTTAACATAGGTACAAGTATTTCAGCATTAAATAGTAATTTAGGATTAGGTGGTTATTTAGATATAGGTGCTAATTATATACAAGTTGATGAAACAACACCGACATTAGTAGGAACTGTTCCTGCCGATGAAAGAAGAATATTTTCAGATTCAACAAATAACTCAGAATTATCTGTAAAAAAATCAAATGGATCAGTCATATCTTTAGAAGGTGCAGGTGGTGGAGCAAATCAATCATTAAGTAATCTTACTGATCCAACTGCAATTAATCAAGATTTGAATATGCAAGGTAATTCACTTGTATTGGATGCAGACAAAGACACTTATATTGAATCTACTACAGACGACACATTAATCATGCAAGTAGGTGGGAATTCTGCAATTACAATAAACAATACTAGTATTTTAACTGCAAAACCTATATCAGTTCTTATTGGTTCGGTTAATATGAATACAAATCCTATTAATTTTCAAAATACAGGTCAATCAATTTCATCTACAAGTGGTGGTATTATACATAGTGTACCGACATCTGATACACATGGATTTGCAGTAGATGGTGATTTAAAATTAAGTATATCTGGTTCTGCCACTACATTAACAGATAATTTGGTTATGAATACAAATGATATTACAAGTATTCAAAGTTTGGAATTTTCCAGTAATCTTTCAACACCATCAACTAACGGAACAATATATGCACAGGATATATCTGGTGTTAGAAGAGTATTTGTTAGAACTGGTGGTGCAACAAAGGATTTAACGGATATTGGTACAGGTAGTGGGGGTGCATCATTAAGTGGTAATAATACATGGACAGGAACTAACAGTTTTAATGGAGCTTATGTTACAGTTGCAGGAATATTCTCTGCAACAGGTGCAGCATTTACCATAGGTAATGCTTCAAGTGACCAACTTTATATTAATTCAACCATGCAATCTGATCTTGATATGGGTGACAATAAAATTACTGATTTAGCAACACCTACTTTAAATTACGATGCAGCAACAAAAAAATATGTAGACGATAATGCAGGTGGTGGTGGAGTGTCATTAAGTGGTAATAACACATGGACAGGAATACAAACATTCTCTAATCAAAATACAATAATTCAAAATGATTTAACAGTATATGACAATGTGACAATTCAAGATGATTTAGATGTATATGATGATGTAACATTAGGATCATCCATATCTGATGACTGTATTATAAAAGGTAGATTGGATTTAACGACAAATGCAGTTGTAGGTACAGTTGGTTATCCATCAGTTGCACTTGGATTTATAACAGTAAAAATAGGTGGAAATTTAAGAAACATATACTATTCATAGTTAGATTTTTAACTGAGTAAATACAAATAGATACATGACCTTAATAGGCAAAATAGACGAATATGTTTCACAATTAGAAAACGCTGTAAATCAACTTCGTCAGGAAAACCAACAACTACAACAGGCTCTTCAAGAAAAATCCAAAGGTTCGTTACCAGATGAACAGTTAGATGGCTTTGAAGAGTAACCTTTTTATTTCTATTCAACATAGTATTACTATGAAAGTGACGAAACTATATACAAAAAAAGAATACACTTGTAAGAAATGTGACGGTCAGGTTTATTATGGCCAAATTACAGACGATACAGGAAAGATAATAACCACAGACGGTAGCACACCTAACGGAAAGTTTGGTAAGGAAAGCAACGTGCTATCTGGAGCAGTAGATGCAAATAACAAAACAAAATTTCACGAATGTTATTTGTCTAACTTGCAGCAAAAATTTAGAGATGCAACAAATCTATATCAGGAAGAGAGACCAATAATAAACAATATGCCTGATGTATCACAAGGAAATAAAGAATTAATATCTGAGTTTCTAATAGAAGCAAACAACTTTTATCAAAGGGCAAGCCCAACTGCATCAAAATTCTGTGGTGGTGGAGCAACAGCAAAAGACGTACACATCACATTGATGGGTATGATGCATGATTACTTTGCATATAAAATAGCCCACATCAAATAGGTATCTTATTATACCTATTTCACTTATTTATATTATGAAAGATTTTAAACTGACCGACTTGGAAAAAGTTGGTCCAACTACAGAAACCAAACTTAACAAAGCAGGTATTTTTTCACCACTTGATGTTGTTATTAGAGGTGCAAAAGAATTTTCTAGAATTAGTGGCCTATCAACAGACATGGCACACAAACATTTAACCACAATGAAAAAAATGTTAGCAGAAGATGGAAACGATATTGAGGTAAAAGATATTGCAACACTAAAGGCATTGAGATACAGACAGATTAGAACACCACTCAAGGTAGACGAGTTAGACGAAATGACCAAGGGTGGATTTGAAACACAGTCATTATACGAGATATACGGAGACGAGGGTAGTGGCAAAACACAACTATCCATGACACTTGCAGCAGAAGCATTGGGTGCTGGACATGGTGTAATGTTCATAGACTGTGAGGGTGCATTTGACTTGGAAAGACTTGAACAGATATGTCAAGCAAGAGGTTTGACATACGATGAGGATAAACTTGGGTATCATCTATACTCTGATGAATCTGAACTGGAAAGAGGTATTCAGAACATGACAGACGAACTGCTAGAGAGGGATATAAAATATCTAGTAATAGACGGTCTTGTAGGACTAATAAGACTGGCCTTTGAAGGCAGGGGTGAACTTGCAGACAGACAGATAGAACTAAAAGGTATTTTGAAATATCTAAGAAACCTGTCAATACTGTTAAACATGGGTGTTATACTAACAAACCAGGTAACAGCAAACCCAGACCCATTTGGAGCAAAGATGAAGCCTATAGGTGGTCATGTGCTAGGACATTATGTCAAATACATCTACAGCATAAGCAAGGGTATGAAGAACAACCGAACTGTAAGACTGGTAAAGTCACCAAACAGCCCACAGGGAGACTATGTATGCTATCTTAACGAAGAGGGTGTGTCACAGTATGAGTCACTAAAGGCCAAACTGAAAGCCAAAAAAATAGAGTCAGTAGGCCAAGAAGATACCCAAGCATTAGTTCAAAAGGACTTGCTTTTAGAATGAGCAAATCTTCTTCTTGGGCCAAATACAGGATGAGGGAGAACAGAAACAATCAGTTTAGACCAGAACAAATAGAATTATACAAACAACTTAGAGCAACCAATGCAAACAGCGAATTACTTATGGAATATCCAGTAACATATACCAATGAACAAGATGAGAAAAGAACTGCCATAGGTGATATTGTAGATGTAACTAAAAAAATATTTTACAGACTTAACGGTGCAGTACACAACTCAAACAAACAAGAGGAAAAGGACTGGGAGCAGAAAATATATTTGGAACAGTTGGGATGGAAAGTTGTTGACATAGAAACCTAACACAAAATAAAGTTAATAAATAATTTATTAATTTAATAACTATTTGAGATGGATTTAAATAACTGATTACCGTATATAGGCTATGTCAAAGATAAGAAGTTTTTCATTTCCTGATGATTGGAAATGTCTTGATAATGTTTTAGAAAAGTTACCAAGGTCAGTCAATCCTTCAGGTGCAGTAAGAATGGCAATAGAAGAACTGCAAAAGAAATTAGATGCAACTCCCTATGTGTCATTGGATGAGTTTGCATCAAAGTCAACAGTTCCAAGATTAGACCTACAGAAAAAAGACTGGTTGGAGTTGTTCAAGGGAATGAACACAACGGAACTAAGAGAGTTAGAGACAAAGATACAGTCAAAACTTAACCTGGTAAAGACAGAGGTATTTGAGAGGACATTATGACAGCAACAGAATCAGCCTATGCAGAACAGGTAGCAGAGAAAATGCTAGACACAATGCCAACAAGGGTATCTAAGATAAGACCATCACATACATTCACATACGAGATGGACAGTGATGACTTGCTAGTGTTTGCAGAGCATCCAAAGATAATACACAAGATATACAGACGAGCAGTTTCAATGGCCTGTGAAAGATACTGGTCTAGATACAAAGTAAGACATATTGAAGGAGAGCAAATGAAGCAGCAAGAGATATTCAGACATAACAGCCAGGACTTTAACAAAGGCTTGGTAGCATTTGACAGGGTAAAAGTCAATCTTGTATTCTACCCAACAATTACAATGAGAAACATAGGACCAAACATAGAGGGTCAGCCAATAGTCTTTGACGGTAGAATAATGGCTGTAGGTGCAAAAAACGGATATATTAAACAAGCATACGTTTATTGTCCAAACAGATGTGACACAGACACACAAGTAAATGCTGGCCCTACACTTAGAACATACATACCAAAATGTAGTGAATGTGGATCACCTATGCAAATTAGAGCAGATGCAGCAACAACAGAGTATGTGCAGACAATTAAGATACAGGAATTGGACAACACCTTACAAACACAGCCAATTACTTTTGACGTCAAGGTAATAGGTGACGATGTATTCAATACATGGATAGGCAAGAGGGTAAGAATAGCAGGACACTTTCTCACAGACATAGAGTCAGCAGGAAAGAAACACGAACACAAGCAGTATGTGTTTGTAAAGTATATGCATGAGATAGAAGAGGTAGACAACGTATGCATATCAAGAGAAAGGGCCGAAGAGATAAGAGACTTGTTAAAAGTAGAAGAAAACCAACAGAGACTTTACAAATCATTTGCACCAGACATAGAGGGAAGAATACCAATCAAGGAATCTTTATGCTATGCATTTGTAGGTGGCTCAGAGTCAGAGGTAAGAAGAACAGACATCAACATACTTGAGATAGGCAACGCAGGTCATGGAAAGTCTGAAACCATCAAGCAGATACCTAGGGTAATTGCCAAAAGTATGTACTTCCTTGGAAACAATGCAACAAGTGCAGGCATAGGAATTGGTATGGTAAAGATGGACAACAACACATCAGTACCTCAAGGTGGACCACTTGTAATATGCTCACCTCATGGCGTAGTTGGCATAGACGAATTGGACAAGATGCACGCAGAGGACAGAAGAAGTCTATTGTCTTCCATGGAGCAACAGGTTGTAACCAAGGTAGTAGCAGGTGCAACACTGAGTCTGCCAAGCATGGTATCTATTATTGCAGCAGCAAACCCAAAGTTTGGTGAATGGGATGAGTCTCATGGCATAGTAGAGAACATAAACTTTGAAGCATATCTGCTAACAAGATTCGACATAGTATGGTGTAGTGTAAAAAACAACAGCATAAAGAAACAGGCTATTGCAGCAAAGATACTTGGCCTGCCACCAATAACAGCAGAGCAGACTTTGACACCACTGTTAACAGAAGGTGAGTTGTTACAGTACATCAACTACTGTAAGAAATACAGCCCAAAACTAACACTAGAGTCAAAGAAGATGCTTAATGACTTTTACCAACAGATGTCAGAACTGACAGAGGGTGAAGAGAACGTAATACCAATGACTCCCAGGGAACTGGAAGGACTGATAAGACTGTCAACTGCTAGAGCAAAACTATTCCAAAAAGACTCAGTGGATGTAGAGGATGTAGAAGCAATCATCAAATTGAAAAGACAGGCCATGACCTCGTTTCCAAATGTCACACTCAAAGGTGACGGTAGACAGTTACAACTTTTGTCAGAAATGGACAAGAAACAGAAGAGCAAAGTAGACATCATACTAGAGTGCATGGATGAAGAGAACAAAGTCTCCAGCAGCGAAGTATGTGAAAAGTGGGTAGATGCAGGTGTATTCAAAACAGAACAAAAGGCAGAAAGAGAGTTTCAGGCCATGGTAGGAGAAAGATTCTATCTCAGGGGAGATAGATACCTATACAAGCAATAACCTCTTTCCCCCCATTTTTTGTTGGTTAGTTGTTATATACAATAGTAGTATATTATAATCATGTCAAACGAACAAAAGACAACAAAAAACGTAATTCCAAATTACGAGATTACATTCTCAGCAAAGAATGTTACCCCAAAACAGAGAGATATTTTTTGGAATCTCTTATCAAAAGCATACGACAATATAGCAAAAGCATTGAGTGTTAAAGACGCAGACAATACGTCATTAGGTGAGACCAAAGTCTCTGAAACAGACTGGAGTTCACCTTCTAATTGGTCTGTAGGCAAAAAGTTAGACAAGACACTACAATCACCAAGTTACGACTGGAGTGATAAGTTATAATGCCTGTCAACACAACCATTCCAAGGCTTGAAAAAGCATGGAAATTTGTAGAAGACGGAGACGTTATTCTACTACAATACGGAAGAGCAGTAGTTCATTCCAAAGGTGCAGCATACCATGTCAACTACACCAGTGAGAAATGTGAGTGCTATGACAGCACTGAAGGTGGATTTAAATGCAAACATATCTGGGCAGCACAACTCACAAGACAAAGAGAATTAGAACAGGGGGTGAAAATTTAATGGTAGGAATAGAAATAGAACCAATAAAGAAAACCCACACAGGATGTGACCATCCTGATTCTTTGCATCAAGAAGGACTATGTTGGAAAGTAACTAATCCAGAACTGGAAGACCAGCCAACCAACAAAAAATACTGTCCTTGCTCATCAAACAAAGGCCTAATCAGAACCTATGCAAGAACAGGCTATATGGAAGCAGAGTTACATGATCAGATGGTTACAAAAAAATGTGATGTGTGTAGTGCAGAAGGACTATTCAAAGTGGATAATTCAATATGTTCTTCTTGCAAAACGTATTACAAGTATAATCCAAATTAGGTAGGTTTATAACCTATTTATACCCTTTTTTATTTATATAATGGTTGAATTAGAATTTATAAATGATTTTAGAGATTACAAACTCAACATAAAATACAAGTCTAACTGTAAATGTGGAAGTACGTTAAACCTGCACATGACAAATGGGTCAGTCAATCAAATGTGTAATAATAACTATTGCAGAAAACAATATGACATTAGAAGACGGTGCAGCAAATGTGAATTGGAATATTGCTTTGAAGATATAATTTGCGACAAATGCGAGCCCGAAGTAATAAGACAAGCAGAACTTCACATGACCATAATAAATTCAGAAAAGGCATTAAAGAAACTTAACAGGTCATACAAGGCAGGAAAGATAAATGAGAATGATTGGAAGTCAGGAGTTAAACTATACAAGGAAGCAAAAGAGAGATGCGAAAAACAACTTTAAAACCTGTATATGAGATTATCTTTGAACTAAGCAAACTGTTTGATTCTGAATGTGCTATATGTCTAAAGAAGATGAAAAAACCCAAAAGTGGATTTACAATACATCACCTGGTATACAGAAAAGGAGAGAAGAACCATAAGGATTTTATCAGCAGGCTGGAGTATTACAAATATCTAAAACCCATAGTAATTAAATTTAACAAGAAAGGAAATATGTATTCAAAATTCATGTTCCTATGTAACGCCTGCCATCACTCATTGGATGGTCCTAGAGGGCTAAACAGAAGGAAGAAAGAAAATGTGCTTAGACTGTTCCTAGCATACTACTCTACAAATACTTAAATTCAATAACGGATAAATAGATATATGGTACTATTCGAGTTTACTAAGGTAAAGTCAGTGTTAGGAGAACTAGGTACAACCAACGATGCCAAAATCAAGCATTATGGTGAGATGGCCGATAATGCACTTATGGGTGACTTGATCAACGTAAAAAACCTACCAAACCCCCCTGTAGTAACAATAGATGTGTTGACATCAACAGAACTAAGTGACATCAAATCCTTTGCATCGCAATATACGGTAGGTTATTTCTACAAGTTTGAGTCAGGTGATGAGATGACAATAGCAGAAGCCAAAGAGAATTGGAAAAATTGGTTTAACTCTAAATTTAGAAGACCATCCTTTAAAGCAAGGGGTGGAGAAATTTAAATGAACTACGAACTTTGGAGAGCAGGAGACGGTGGAGAAATTCCTGATACTGTAATAGGTGTTATATTTAGAGAGCCATGGCAACGACCCACAGTAGGCCAAGAAATATCTATCAAAGGCAGAATATTCACCGTACTAAGATGTGACCCATCAAACAACCCAGACAATACAGTGGTAAAATACTATGTAGATTTACCAAATGACAACTGGCCATACAAAAGAAATTCATAATAAATAGACTTTTATATCTAAAATGATATAATAATACCATGTTCAGTAAAAAAGTAAGAATAGAATTAGAAAAAAAGGATGATATTTTTCACTTAGAACCATTGGGTGACATCCATGTAGGACACGCAGGATTTGACGAGGACTTGTACAAGTCAAGAATTAAGGCAATAGCAAAACAAAAGAACAGATATACATTATTCATGGGAGACCAGATTGATGCGATAACTGTCTACGACAAAAGATTCAATCCTGATATGTCATTAGAACACGATATAGATAATCAAAGAGAAAAATTTCAACAACTAACGCAGCCATTATTTGACGCACATAAGAAATCAGAGAATGAAAAGATATGGGGACTGATGCATGGTAATCACGAATATAAAATACCACAGATAAGCAGGGCATACTTGGAGAACTTGTTCTGTAGGCCCAACAAGGTAGAATTTTTAGGAGCAAAATGCTACATAGCATTAGAGGTAAAATACAATAAAAAAATACTTGCACAATGGGAGATAATGGCCATGCATGGAAGTGGGGGTGGTCAACCAGAACGTATGTTTAAACAGATGAAGACAGACAACTACATGGATATATTCATGTGTGGTCACCTGCATCAGAAAAGATACATACCTGGAGAATCATATCAGATGGACTTTAGAAGTGGTAAAGTATGGCGTAGACCTACCCATTCAATCAATACTGGTACATTTTGTGAGTTTATTGTAGAGGGAACAAGTGGATATGGAGACCAAAAGAACGAGGTGATGGGCACACCGATAGGTACAGCCACTCTAACTTTTAGTGCAGAAGAGGAGAAGATAGTTGGCCATATCTAAGGTAAAAAGACGCAACAAGCAGCAAGTAAAGCATATCGAGCCTGACTATGTACTAAGCACCAGAGATATAATAATAAATCATATAATAGATTCAGATGACGGATTGACCTTTGGTGAGATATATGCAAAGATGCCTACCATGTCACCTAGAAACATACGAGAACATATACAGAAACTAAAAGCCAATGACAAATTACGCATGGAGACCTGTAGATGCCATTCCTCTACAGTGTATTATATGGCATGAAAGGCCTATGTCAGGTATGTTTTGAGTCTAATGTAACAGTAACATTGGATGAAGGCTTGCCAAAATGTGCCAAATGTTATGAATTTGGACTATTTCACAAGAAAATATAACCTTATATAGTATTACCAGTAATACCTTATAACCGAAAGGTCGTTGTCACAGGTCGTGACTGGGAAACCACGTAAGAGTTATCCCAATTTATATATTATAAAAGTATATGATATGTATGGACACTGACAGAAGAGCAGTTAAACTAGCCATAGAGAAAATGGTAAAAGATTCAATATTAGGAATATTTGGAGATGAACCAGAAGAATTATGCATACCTAAACTACACACTTTGGTAGAATTTGCAGACTCTATGAGAATACAGAATATAGATGTCAGACTATCACTTAAAGAACTTCGAGATGCAAAAAAGAAATACATCAGAGAGGTTGTTTCAGATGACTAACCCCTTTCCCCTTGATCCCTATCCCCTAGGCCATAAAAAACCACCCGAATGGAATCAGGAAGAGGAATGGGATGAAGAAGACTAAATTACCTAACATGGAAGACCCAGAAACTTTCTGTAATCCTATAGAATGGTTAGATAAAGCAGAAGAAGGATTAAAAAAATGGGTTAATGAAAATGAGTAATATTTAATAGACCCAGATAACATAGTATTACTATGAAAGCAATATCAGGAATGATTTCGTATGGTGCTTGTATATTTATTGCAGCAACATTAATTGCGATGGTGCTATCACCATGAAGTGCAAGTATTGTAATAGCTCCTCAGAGGAGTTTGATATATGTGAACCATGCGAACAAAAACTAGCACTAATAGGATGGAGCAAGGAATATGACTAATATTAAATATTATTTTGATTTCAATCATGCATTGATGAGTTTAAAATTATTCATTAAAACAGGACATATTTATTATCTAAAAATAATTATGTTACAGTTAAAACAAATAAAGAGGAATTATAAATGACTAAGACTGAAACACATTTTACTTTCAGACGTTGTAACTTATGCGACAGCCCAAAAATCAAATGGCATGACAGGGAAGACAACAATCACCTGTGCAAACCATGCTACAAGAAGAAAAGAAATGTATACGAGGAAAACTATGTGGGGTATGTGGAATGACCTACAGCGTTGATGACAGGAAAAAGATAGAAAACCTACAAAGTAAGTTATACTATATTGAAAACAAAACGGAACACAACAAGAAAAGAAAAACCTATAAACGACAAGCATGGGCCGATAGAAAAGACAATCCTGAAAATAAAGAATTATCTAAAACGGAAATATGTTTTAAGAATTTTTTTAGGAGTATAATAGATGGGTAATAGTATATGCAAAAACATCATTTGTAAATCAGATGAATATTCTCCACTAAAATATGTAAGAAATGCAGCACAAAAAGGTTACAGAAGATGTAGTAAATGTTGTGTATATCTAAAATATCAAGGTATTTTCTGTCCTTGTTGTGGTAATAGAATGAAAGTGTCACCTAATAATAATTTAGCAAGGCAGAGATATAGAGAGGAGAAACTCTCTAATTGATATACTATCATAGTTACAAATCAAATACATCACCAAATTGTAACGGAATATGCCACAGGCATAAAAAACCAAGGCCCAAAGATAAAGACAACTATGAGACTTTATCATATTGCAGAACGTGTGGTGGTGTATGGATGAAGAAATGTGTAAAGTGTCCTTGCTGCAACAAACGAGTATCAAATAACTCTAGGAGTAATAAATCAGCAGGCCATCGCAAAAAGGTTTATTTGTAGCGTCAACATTACTAAACCATGAACGAAGAATATGAAGAAAGACCTGAATGGGCATGGCTAACCGAAAGGTAACCCCATTTTTTATTTATATATAGGTATTACCAAAGTAATACTATATTGGCAGGAAAAGTGACAAAACAGGCACAAACGTTGGCAGAGATTTCACCGTTACTAAAAGTTATTAGCATACAGAGACTAACGGAGAAGGAAGCAGTAGAATTTCTTGAGAAGGAAGGCCATAGCATGAGTGTAAGAACATACTTGAGATACAAGAAGGAGTATGAGACAGGTACAGCAAAACGTTTTCTAGAACTTGCAAGGAACGAATGGGCCAATGAGCATCTGCTTGTACTGGACAAACTAAAACTAATAGAGAAAAAGTATTGGGAGTTGTTCCATGAAGCAGAGACAGCAACAGAGGGCAAGAACATACTGGACTCACTCAGGGCCACACAAGACCAGATACTATTAATATACAATGAAACGCCTATGATACAAAAGATGAAAGAATCCTTGGATGCAAAGTTGGCAAACATAGGGGTCATAAAGGTTGGGTAAGCTAAGAGCAGGATTCGTTGATCTAGCACTGGAGACATTGGGCATAGAATCCAATGAGCATCCAAACGTACCATTAAATAATTTTAAAGACTTTAACCATGCAGTAGGGCCACCAACACATCCAGCATCAGGTGAGCCAAGCGATGTGTTTGACTATCAGGAAGAGTATGAAAAGGCCTGGAACAAGCACCACAAACTGATACTAAACAAGTCAAGAAAGATAGGTGCAACAGAGACAGCCTTGCGTATTATTGCATACAACTGCTTCAATGGAAAGTATGATGGCCACAGGGTAATGATAGTAGCAGGCAACAAGCAAGAGGTAGCAAACAGATTCATAGAGAGATTCATAGCTATCTTTGGAAAGGGCTTTGAGGATGCAGATGGCAAGTGGTGGTCAATAGATGATTTGATAGTAGAGAGGAAGGCCAGCAAGATAAAGATGTGGAACGGTATTATCATACAGGCATATCCAGCCAACGAGTCAGTCAGAGGTGAAGAGAATGTTATCTGCGTATTCATGTCAGAGTGTGCATTTATAAACCTGTTAGATGATAGTAAGGTGTACAATGCCCTTCATCCCAACGTTGCGAATATTGGCCATGCAGACTTCATCATGGAGTCAACTCCGAATGGGAAACGTGGTTTCTTCTGGGAGCTTTATACTGATAAGGATAATGAATACCATAAACTAGAGCAGCCATACACTAGGTCCATGGGCAAACTATTGGATGAAAAGACCGTACTTGCAGAAAAGGCCAACCCAAAGATTGACTTTCAACAGGAGTACAACTGTGCATTTACGACTAGCCTTAGTGCAGCATTTAGTGAGGATGAGGTCATCTACACCCAAAAAGATATAAATACATACGATGACATATAAGTAACATGGGATTTCACGATGGCTCACCTGGAGATATGGATAAAACTTCTAATTTACTTGAGACAAAGGAAGAACGTAAGCAGCGTATTAAGAAATTAAAGGCCAAGACCAGCAAGATGAGACTAGCAATAGTAACAGGCCCAGGGCCAAGAAGAGATATAACATTAGGTAATAAAAAATATACTATAGATGAATTTGAAGACCACATGGTTAGCAAAGATAGACCAACATACAGTGGAGAAATACCTGGTTCGGCAGACAAATTAAGAAAAGAAAGAGCCAATCCATCAAAATCTGCTCCAGTTAAACACAAATTAACAAAAACTGATATAAAAAGACAAAAAGAATTTTCAGACTTTATGAGAAAACAAGATATTGCAAACAACAAAGTAAATAAAGAATTCAATAGACTCAATAAAAGAGACGGTTTTTGAGCATACTAACTAATTTTATTAATGGCCTAAGAAAGTCATTTAGTGGTAAGGACTATCTTAGAGAAATACATCAATGCAACTCATGTGGAAAACCAAGTTTCTTTAACTCATGCTTAAAGTGTGAGACAGATGATGCATATCGTGGTTGGAATAAAACAAACAAACTTTGAACTGTGCAAGATGCGATGAGGTAATGAATAAGATGACAGTATGTCATCAGATATGTCCTAACTGTGGTAGCGTTGTAGATTGCAGCGATGGCGTATTTGAATAGATAGCCTTTTATTACTGGCCAACTATATTATACCAATGACAGCAGTAGACACACAGCAAGCAAAAAACATGAGGTCAGGGGTTGACGTGAATGGTCAAATCACACAAGTAAGTGATACCAGAACAGTCAATCTTAAAGCAGGTGGTACAACCACAGTAGCCGATGCAACATTATCAGATGATGCAGGAGACATACAACTGGCCTTATGGGGAGATGATATTGGAAAAGTTAAAGTTGGTACAAAAGTATCAATCGTTAACGGTTACACCAATACATTCAAAGACCAAGTTTCCCTTACCAAAGGTAAGTTTGGCCAACTATTAGTAGTGGAGTAATCCACCTTTTTTTTCTTTTACTTATAACGTTTTTGCAATCGACTTATATTATTCATTGGCCTATAGATGGTATGACAAAAGATTTAAGCACAGCATACAAAATATGTGAAGATATAATAGACATCTTCCCAAACAAATCACTCGATGAGTTTTTAGACATGATTGAGTACCCAGCATTTTTATTGGATATAGACCAGGACATAATTCTATACGCTGCACACAAAGTATACTCTGAACACATGAGATATACTCTTGCAGCACATAAGGACTATGGTGTATAATGGCCACCATATTCTCCTTGTGTGAGAACTGTAAAGATGACCTACATGACTTGTGTGTGTATGGCCCAGATAATTGGTGTGCTTGCCAATGTTCAGTGCATAAAAGATACGAACACTAATAAACTAGCGTGCCTAAATCATATCATAATGGATGAAGCAGATGATTATGAAGAGTGGTTAAAGGTAACACTCACACAATATGACAAAGAAGTCACAAAGGCCATGGTCAAAGAGAAAGCATCTTTGCCTAAAAAATTATGCAAGGAGTGCAACAGGCTTATGACCCTGAATGAATGTGAATGTGATATAAGAGATACTGAATGTTATTACTGTCACATACAGGACCAACATACATAACACCGTTGTAAGATTAGGGTAGTGTTTAAATATAATACTTGAGTATTATTGGTATGACAAAACTTGATTTAGTAAGAGGAGTTATCCTTGCAGAAGAAGGTAAACTCACCGATGAGGAATTGGTGGCATTTGTTTCAGACCACCAAGACAGCTTATCACAACTACAGGGCCGATGGCAAAGATTCGTTGCATCTCTAAAGGAGCAAGGTAAAATATAATGAGTGAACAAGAAAACAAATCAGATAATACAGAAGTCTACAAGGCCTTGGATAAAATAGACCAAGACGTATTATTAGATTATGTATGGGAAACACCTGGCCTAGTAGATACCATAAAAGAATGGTTGGAAGAAGACTATACACCAAACTGGAGTGATAGGGATTGACACCACACAAGTTGCATTACTGGGTGCATCACAAGGATGGCCACTGGTTCTGCTCTTATGGTGGATGTGAAGCAAAAAAGTTCCCAATAAAATATCAGAGGACATGGCCATGACCAAGATAAATCCATATAATTATACTGGATGTTATGTAAAAATTACACAGGAAAATTTAGATAATGATTGTTTTTGTTCATTAGGTAGTTGTGAAAAGGAATTTATACTTGGTGAGCCTGTCATCGATGGCCATGGTAATTTATTTCATTTAAAATGTGCAAGAAAAGTATACGATGGATTTAATGTTAAATTTTATGTGCTTGGAGTAAATTAGATATGTTTAAATTAAATAGGTGCGTATAATAGGTGTGAAGAGTTTTGAAGAAATTGTTAAAGAATATAAAGAATACAAGGAACTCATTGAAGGAATTGGTCATGGATGAACGCTAAACAAATACCATTCCAACATGACAAGAAAGGCCTAATCAAACTAGGTGATTTATCTAAAAACGAGTTATGTAGGTTTATTGCAAAGATGGCCCAACAGAACCAATTACTATCACAGAAACTTGATGTATGCCAAGCAGCATACGCAAATCATATTGCATCCAAAGATGCTGTGGAGTCTATCTAATGTATACATGGTCATGCAGCAAGGAAGACTTGATCAAGCATAAACAAGAGTATGAGTTTTTCCTACAAAAAACCGACAAGCCTTACATTAAATCCGTATTACAATGGATGATTAAAGACCTCGAGATACTGATAGCAGAAGCAGAATGATATACCCAGCCTGTAAGAAAGATATGCATGACACCTGTCCAAAGAAATACGGTGGCCTGCCATTTTGTGAGTGTGAATGTCATGGTGAATAATGGTAAATGCACTGTATGTGGCCATGGTATGCTTGAGCATGGTTGCGATGACGATGTTGGTTGGTGTGGTGGAAGCAATAAAGCAGAAGACTGTCCATGCAAAGAAAAAGGCCTAACATACGAAGAGGAGTTAATGTTTCATGCATGAGCACATGACCAAGATAGACAGATATAATAACCTAATCTGTTTTCACTGTGGCAAGATATTCGTTAGGAATATGAATGATAGAGATATATAACATGAGTTTATATAAAGACTATGGATGAAGAGCACAGATTACTTACGCTTACAAAATCAATATTAGACTCATTCGTATCTGAGAAGCTAAGCAGATTTGAATCACTGTTCATACTTGAAGCAGTAAAGGCATCATTGAATGAAGAGGTAATTAAAGAGACAGTAGAAGAAATTCTAAAAGATAGCAAACCACAGGATATACCAGGAATAGGATGACCGTAAAATTTGGTGGCCTTGATATGGCCATGAGGGTAGATAACTCTGCATTAATTGTATTAAAACTGGAAGACGGTGTACTGGAACAGGTAGGCCAAAAGGTATGGCCACATATATCATTAGACAAGGTTGCAGACGATATGCTAAAGATACAGCACATAGAAAAGATGAAGGCAGTTGGATATGATAGGCTTGGAATTGGTGACGGAGCAAGGCAACTGTTCTCCAAGGAAGTACCGTTAAGAGACATCATATCATCACAGACAAACAAACTGGCCATGATAGGATTAGTCAAGGGTTTGTTTACACAGGAGAAACTAGAGGTACACGATAAGGATTTGTTCAGAGAGATACTTGAGCAGGAGAAGAAAATATCTGATGCAGGCAACGTATTATATCAGCACCCAACAGGATTCCATGACGATAGGTTCTGGGCCTTGTGCTATGCTTGCTCAGTTGCATCATATAGTTTGGCTGGAATACCTAGACCCACAGTGGCCAAGATGAATATAAAAAGACAGCCATTAGACTTGCTAGCAGATATGGAAATAGAAAAACAACTTAAATCAATTTAGTTATATAGAATGATTTATAACAAACAATAGCGTAATACTCTCATGGAAAAAGAACCTAACCCAATAGATGAAGCATCAAAAGAATTTGCAATAGTAGCAGTATCTACATATCTATTCCTTACAAAAAATGGCCTAAAGTCTGATTATGTTATTGAGTTGCTACATGACTCAATAAACGAAGTAACAAAACTTGTAAAAGAATTTGAGGAACTGAACAAAGATGATGACTGAGGAACAAATAATAATATTGCTGAATGACCTGGAAACAGTGCAGGCAGTAGGAGACAGGCTAGAGCCTGATGATGTAAATCATGCTATTAAACAAGCACAGATAGATATACTTAAATGGGTATTAGAGTAAAACTTTTTAACTGATATATTGTAATTATGATTATGTGTGATAGATGCAAAGACATCCATGTGGCTCAGGCCAATGGGTCTAGGAAAGAACCATGTGAGTGCTCATGTCACGCATTTGCAGACTGTATCAATCTATCTACCACTGTTTCTACCTGTACCAGCGATGGGTGCTCGATTATAAACCTTAATTAGTCGGAACAACTTAATATATAAATATGGCAGCCAAGAAGATTAAGGATAAACCTATACCTAGAATGGCCACAGACAAGTACAGTGCCAATAGAAGTATAAATAAAAATAATTCCTGGAAGAAACTACAAGGGGAGCAATCTGAATTTCAAGGTATTCAGGTCTTTGCAGCAGTTGACCCATACAAATCAACTGAGAGAAAGGCATTTAGAAGTGCCATGAATAACCCTTATGTTTATCGTGCAAGCAGAATACATTCAACATTCTGTGCAGGCCAAGGATATACCACAGAGATAGTGCCAAGGGGAGAGGAAGAAGTACCAGATGAGCAACTGGACAACTGGCAAAAAACAACCAGTATATTCGTACCATACTGGAACAAGGAAATGACACCTGAGCAAATTTTAGATAAGATAGACAAGATGGCCATTGATATGGATCTTGCATCAAATGTATTTAACGCATACTTTACAAGTTTAGAGCAAGGCCGATGCGTATTGGCACTAACACCATTGGAGACAGATGAGGAAGGCAAGTTTGCCATGCCCGAACAAATCAGACTAATCAGACCAGAGTTTACAGAAAGGCCAGTTATTAATGAGAATACATCAGAACTGGAAGGAGTTAGAATTATCGGTGTACGTTCACCAACAAGAGACAACGTACTGCCAAAGAACAGAATGATATACATCATGCATGGATTTAACAACGAGTTATTTTCAGACTATTACGGTGATTCAAAGGTAGCAAGAATTGCAGACGAAGCAAACACATTAAACATCATACTTAACCAAGATTACGAAAGGGCAGCAGAGAGTGCATGGTACAAACCACCAATATTTTCCGTACCAATCCCACCTCAAGAATATGGAAACGAGGAAGGTATTTTGAATGAGTTCCTGCTTAAAGCAAATGACTCCAAAGGACAGAGCATAGCAGTTACAGGACCTAGTGGCCCAGATGACCCAGGAGTTACCGTACTAAACACACCACCTAGTTCAGACATTGGTGGATTAGAAACAATTAGAACTGGCTTGATCAAGGCCATTATTACAGCATACGGTCTACCAGGATTTATGTTGGCAGAGGGTGACATAGGAAAACTTGGTGGTAATGCAAACATCGAAGAGATAGACGCATACCTAAACCAAGAGATTAGACCAGAGAGACAGATACTAGAGAGAACACTAGAGAAGCAATTCTACGATGTCATATTGGCCTGTCTATTCAATACAGACAATGCAAGAGACATTCCAATTAAGATTAAATTTGCATTTAACAAACCAAGACTAGTTACATTAATAACACCAGATATGTTTGGTGTATTGACACAAATGGCCCAAATGGGATTAATCGATGAGTCAGGTATCAGAGACATACTCGGACTAGAGGACTTGGATAAGGAAACAATGAGCAAGGGTGAAGCAGGACAGGGAGACCCAGGTAGGAACAAATGGTATCAGAACTTTAGACAACCTATATCTATTAACCTATGGCCTGAAGAACTTGCAAGAATGAATGACACATGGAAAGCACCAGATGAATGGCCAGCAGGTACACCAAAAGAAATTACGGACAGATGGAAATCACCAGCAGAGTTACAATGGTCTCAGGCAGGCAAGACATTACAATCAGCTAAGAATAAAAGTGCATTATAATGGTGACAGAAGGAGAGCTATCCCTTATTATGACTCGAATCTTTAACAAGTTAGACTCGTTTGAAGAAAAAATAGATAAATTATGTGACAGGCTAACCAAACTAGAAATGTCTGTGCATGACCACTTTGATGATATAGAGAAAGAGGAAAACAAAAAAGTAGAGAAATCGGCCAACAAGGAAAGAAAGTATTATGTTATAATTGCAGCCATGGGAATTATATTTGCTGCATACGAAATATTAACAAATATATAAAAAAAAGAACCTAGCACTCTGTATCAGATTTAGTGCTAGGCAAGATGTTGTATTGACGATTTACATCGTATTTTCTCTCGCGAGCTGTTATGTTTGCGTTCATAGTAATACTACGCTAACCCTATATTTAAACTATAGCAAAAAAATTAAAGAAGTGTGATAATAAAGTCTAATTCCTTCTCAAAATCCTTGTCTTTATTATCACCTGATGTGAGTAACTCTTTGGTAAAATCATCTTTGGATGTGTCATACTGATTTTCTAAATACTTGCAGGCCACACCTAGCCATTTTACATTTTCATTGATTAAAACGAGCATAGGGTATTATACGCAATAACACCATATTAATCTTAATTTAGGTCTCACCCCATTATTTGTAGGGAAGTGGTTATATATCATATTGGCCTAGATATAGTATGAATACAAAGAAATGGATAGTTGTTTATGAATACGAAGATGAGCCAACTAACAGAATAGGAACATTTAGTACAAATACATACAGAGAAGCCAAAGAACATTATTATCAAGATTTTCATAAAGAGGGTAATATTTACATTTCAGAAGATGGTTATATTACTATTGGTAAATACGAAGACATCAAAGAATATATTCCTTAATAATGTCTCACATGACAGTGTATTAATTACCATGTGAGAAAATTGTAGAATCGTTTACATGAGCTGTGCTCACCCAACGCGTGCCATGAAATGTCCTGTTGTGACCTCTGACTCTCATTAAGTATGATTAGGTAGTAAACTATAAATGTGTTATAGTGGTGATAATACTTATGGTCGACATTCCAACTCTGCTAGTCGCAGGTGCATTGATAGGTGCAGGATTAAACGTCATCAGAGGAGTATCACAATCTTCTGAGAAATTTAATCTAAAGAAAGCATCTGGAGCAGCTATCGCTGCAACAATCGCAGCATTAGCAACAGTGTCAATCTTTGATGTGTCAGTGTTAGGTGGCCCAATTCAAACCATTACTCTAGGTTTATTGGCAGGCTTTGGTGCTGATTATTCATTATCAAGATTGAATAAATAGGCATTGGTTGAAGCCTTAAATAACACAACTACTCTTTTTTCTATATGGACAACAAATGTACTATATTTGCTTGGTCTGTTAACAATGACAAGATAGAGTTTATTGAAGACACCCAAACAGAATGGAGAGAGAAATGGGATTTGGATGTCATGTATTACGATATTATTGCACCATGCAGAACACTTGAAGAGAAGAAAATAAAAAAGGCCTTAAACTTGGCCATGACCACATGGGATCTAGAGATACCAGTAAAGTTCAAATCAAACTGGGATAACTACCGTAACCCTGTATCAAACATCACCATTGACTTTAAGACAAGTGAAGAGAATCATTACTTTAAGGACAGGCCATCAGTTCTTGCATACGCTTATTTCCCAGGCCAAGGAGAGGTGTCAGGCCAAGTTGTATTTAACAATGACTATATCTGGTCAACTAACGGTAAACCAATATCAGGAAAGAAAGCCAAGGAAAAAGGATATGTTGAAAATGCACATGACAGTAATCAACTAAGAACATACAATATAATCCATGTATTAATACATGAGTTAGGACATACGCTAGGACTTAGACATGATGCACATAACGATACAAGCGATGTGATGGACCCTTATTACTCTGGTAAACTAGAACTATCCAACTATGACCTAATGAGAATTAGGGCCAAATATGGTATAAGGATATGGGCAAACTGGGCTAGGTATGCACAGGTAAAAAGAATAGTAGCAAGGATAAAGAGCAGATTTATTTGAAATTATTGATAATTGTTTGTGTATTGATTTTCCTAGTGGTACTATTAATACCAACAGATAGCAGCAATATAAGCAACACAGACCCTATACGAATAATTGCAGGTACAAGCATAGATCCACCACGTTCAGACTGGGGTTATACTTCAGACTATTGCTCTACTCGTATATGTAATATCTAACGCTTAAATACGATTAAGCAATATAATTGGTATTGACGTTTAAATGTGAATCACATAAATTCGAATCCGAGTCTATTGAAGATTGGGATGAGCATATAGAACAAGAGGAACATACTACAGTAGGTTCAGCTCCATGTGCATTATGTGGCTTTGTAACAGATTTTGAATTTACAGGTAAAAAGAAACCAGGAGCAATTCCTTGTATATGTGACAAATGTAAAGGTAACTTAAAATGATTGAAGATACCAACTCTAACGCAACTTTAAATACTAATTTGACTAAAGTCAAAGGTATGGAAGACAGCATGAATATTCATGGATATGTCACTGTAATTAAAAACGCAGGAACAGACAGCGAAGAAGTAATTTGTAAGAATAAACATAATTTATTAACCAACTCAGGCCGAGATTGGATGCACGCACAAGTGTATACCAATACATCAGCAGGCACTAGAGGTGCAGGTTATATT
>Ga0209337_1000331_pt1 | contig 37464 bp, 43 predicted proteins | sample LinPmetageLP53_FD_184044 | JGI IMG/M metagenome (GOLD analysis project Ga0209337, IMG submission 184044) | Marine viral communities from the Pacific Ocean - LP-53 (SPAdes) (version 2) | ecosystem: Environmental > Aquatic > Marine > Oceanic | place: Pacific Ocean | collected 2010-02-08
CCCGATTTAATACTTCGTGCTGTTTGTGGAGAGTAATCCTTCTCATCGCTCATACCTCATAGCCAGCTACAGACCAACCGCCATCACAACTCCCGATTAAAACCAATCCCCCTAGGACCACAATTAGAAAAGCTATAATGCTTAAATAGTCTTTTAAATCTTCATTCATTAGTGTCTACCATTAAGCCTGGAAATAATGCCTTTTATCTCTGATATCTGTGCATCCATGTCAGCAATATCTCTAGAAATCGCTTCATGTCTTCTGTTTCTTTCATCGCTTTGTTGTTCTGATTCACGCTGAATCCTATCTACAAGCTTTAAAACAATTGATTGCGTATTAGACATCACCTCAGACATAGCACTGGCATTTTCTCTTATTGCTTCTAGCTCACCATCTTGACTGGCCTGACTTTTAATAATGTTTGTAATCATAAAACCGAATAAAAGTGCCATTACTCCAGTAACACCTAAGGAGCCATAAGCTTCTATTAATGTTGATGGGTCCATTTACAGAGCTTTTAAATCTTTTTCCATTTCTTCCATGTCAGCTTGTTCAGCTTGCATTGCTACAATGTTAGCTTTCATGCGACTGATTTCACCAGCAACTTGCTCTAAGCTATAAGATTGAACTGAATCATCCATTGCTTTACCAGTGCTTCCATCAAATTGCTTCTTAACTAGTTGCAGTTCATCACGAGATTGTTCTGCTTGTGCTTGTCTTACAACAACACCTTTGTCATCTTTTACTTCTTTTACTGCTTCAACTTCAACGACTTTAGTCTTTTTAACAGACCAGCTTTTAGCAGACTTCATTGCTTTGTAGTTTTTCATTACTTTTTTTCCTTTAGTTTAGTTTCAAGTACATTTACTTTATTTGTTAATTCTTGTACAGCATTTACTAATGCCCAAATCATTGGTTCTTGATTAGCCGATAACCACTCACCTTTATCGTCAACCATTTCGGGTATCACTTCTTGAGCTTCTTGAGCTATGATTCCTTGTCTTTCTTTTTCGGGATTGTAGCCATATGGATTGTCTTCTTTAAAATTATATGATACAATTCTTAGTTTATTAATTGCATCTAATCCAACATTCCAATCTTCAACATTTTCTTTTAATCTGCCGTCTGATGTCGTACTCCAAGATGAACCATTGTCACCCATATAAACATCGGTAATATTTGAACCACCAATTATTGCTTTATTGTCTCCAACGCCAGTTGCACCTCGACCAATAACAATTTGGTCTAATGCTCCTGAAGATGATGTATCAGCCCCTTTACCAATTAGGGTATTTCTTCTGCCGGATTCAAGAGTATTTCCAGACGAAAATCCGATAATTACGTTTCCATCGCCATCTGTTAAAGGCTTTCCAGCAAATTTTCCTAGAATGACGTTTTCATAAGAACCATTAGCTTGAAGACCACTACCAACTCCTACAGCGACATTATCATATCCGACTGTTTCAGCATTTAAAGACTCAGCACCTACTGCCACATTCATATTGCCAGCTGTAATACCGCCTAATGCAGATTTTCCAACTGCGGTGTTATTAGCACCAGTTCTGATTAATTTTAAAGTATCAAAACCAACAGCAGTATTACCACTATTTGATTGTCCACTTACACCCATCATAGAACCACTACCAACAGCAGTATTATTACTTCCAGTTACGTTATAGTATCCAGCTTCCCAGCCTAAGTTGGTGTTGCTATCTCCCGTGCTTATTGAATACCCAGTTGATTTACCATATAAAGTATTCTTATCGCCACTAATCGCAATATTTGCTCCTGATGTATATCCAAATATTGTATTTGATGCACCACTATCATTATTACTAAGACTAATGCGAGAGTTGTCATCGAGTAATAATCTTGTAGTTTGAGATGGTTGAAGTGCTATGGCGTCAGCACTTTTTATATAAAAAGGATTGCTATCAGAATGAAATAATTCATTTCCATCAATTTGTAAATTATATGTTCCATCGTTAATATGTAGAATTTTACTAGGATTGGTTGTTCCAATTCCAACCTTACCATTTGTAAATACAAAATCATAAGCATCACTCTCAAGTGTAAATTGCATATTGCCAGTACTATGATTTTTCATCATAATACTATTACCAAAGTCACCTGCACCAGCAGAATTTCTTGATTGTATAAGTTTATTTGTTAATATTAGAAATTTTTCTGTAGTAAAAGTATTGCCAGTTGTGTGCAAGTTATAACTAGGCGAGGTTGTGCCAATGCCAACTCGATTGTTAGCACCACCAATAGACATAATAGCTGTGCCACCATAATTTTTAAAAGTATGAAAATGATTATTGTCACCAGTGTAATAACATGGTTGAGGGGCAAATTCTAAAAACTTTCTATCATATACTCTACCACTACCATCTTGAAATCCATATAAAGCTCCCGATAGCATCATATTCCCATGAACATCCAATGGATAACCAATATCTGTAGTTTTAATGCCAAGTCCAGTACTTGTAAGTGTCATGCGATTAGTGTTGTCTTGATTCCACATAAACTTACCAGCATACGCAAGGTGAAAAAGCATATCGGTATTAGCAGAACCAGTTACTATATCGTTTGTAGTTCTTGGCATACCTACTGTACCTAGTAATGCTTGGTCTGTATCTCTAAATCTTATTTTACCACTTGTAGAACTAGTTTCTTCTAATGCTAATTCTCCAACAATGTGAAGCTTTTCTGTGGGCGAGACTGTGCCGATACCAACATTGCCCCCACTATGAATCCTCATTCTTTCAGCACCAGCACCTTGCCTAAAAACAATCGGTGTATCAGATTGATTACTTATAATAAATGGTTTTTGACCATTACTATCATATCCAAAAAATGTATAATGATTACTATTTCCCGCATTGGTATTATGTCTTTCAGATACTATTCTTAATCTTGTATCTGTATCTGATATCTCAAGTGTATTGTTTGGCGAAGCTGTACCAATGCCGACTCTGCCATTAGCCAATATTGCCATCTTCTCACTACCTTCGGTATGAAATTGGAACCCACCACCACCATCAGCATTGTAAAGGTCATATCTTAAAATACCAGCATCGCTGTCATCTTTATCACCAAAATGTAAACCAGCATATCCAGTTGTTCCACCTATGAGCGTAGCATAGACCGCATCAGAAGCATTATAATTATTTTGAAATACTGCAACACTATTATTATCGGTAGCTCCTAAAGCACCTTCGTTATCATCTCCAACAACATGAAACTTATTTAATGGCGAAGTTGTGCCGATGCCAATATTACCTCCAGTATCATTTATGGTCATCGCAATTTGACCATCAGTTTTTAAATAAAATTTACCAGCGGTTTTAACATCTATATAGGGATACGAACTACCACTACCGGGATGAAATAAAATATTATTAGTAGCATTAGCACTTATTCTACTAAGATACAAGTTTCCATCAACATGAAGTGGTTGAGTAGGCGAGGTTGTGCCTATACCAACTGACCCAGTAAATGCTGAAACTGGAGCAACACCATCTCCCTTTAAAACTAAAATATCGCTATAAGCACCACTACCACTACTAGTATTGAATGTTTTAAATGTGTGTTTAAGAAATACAGAATAAGTAAGAGTATTTTGTGTATTTCCATGAATAACATTTTTATTAAGGTCTGCCGTTTCTCCAAATTGAAACACATCATTTACAAAAGACTTTCCACCAGCATCAAATCTAATTTTTTCTGCACCCGAACCATTAAATAATTCTAAAGCGACATTATCGCCACTATCAGTATCAATTCTAAAAGCAACATTACTACCATTATCTTGAACTCCTAAAATATAATCTTTATTTGTGCCAGTAGGTTGTTGAATAGTTAAGGAATAATCAGCGTTTGGCGAGGATGTACCGATGCCGACATTTCCTGAGTTATTAATTATAACTCTTTGAGTTCCATCAGTAAAAAATTTATGAGCTTGTAATCCTGAAGTATTTCCGTACTCAAAAGTGTTATTTAAATTTCTTATAAAAGTTTTACTACCTAAAATAATAGATTGAGTAGTAGTGTTGAAAAAGAATTGACCAGTACCGCTACTATTCGCAATGTTTACATGACCATGAACATCTAATTTTTGACTTGGCGAGGTTGTACCTATGCCCAATTTTCCATTATTAGTAAAATAAATTAAAGAATTACTGCCATCAGGTCTCCAATCTAAAGTACCTTGAGGTGTAATTTTTAATCTTAAAGTTCCACCACTATTAATTAAAACACCATCTGAAGTATTAAATCTTATTTGTTCTGTACCACTTGGGCCTCTTAGACCACGAGCATTATCTACTAATATATCACCCCCACTTACATGGAGCTTTTCTGTAGGCGAGGATGTGCCAATTCCAACTCGCTGACTACTATCAATTCTAATTGCATCAGCAGAACCAGTTTGCATTTGTATATAACTTGACTGTCCTATTATTCTTGTACCGCCACTCCATACAAGATAATTATTATCAGCTAATCTAAGATTTCCATTTACATGAAGCTTTGTGTTAGCATCTGGAGTTTCAGTTCCTATGCCTACATTAGAACCACCAAGACCAAATATTTGATGTAAATCGGAAGTATTTTGACCGAGTATCATTTTACCATAAGTGATTGTAGAACCACCAAATGTTCTACCGACCAAATCTACATTATTACCATTGCTTTTCCAGACATGATTGGCATATCTAGGACTACCCCCTGAAAAAACTAACTCATCAATATCTACACCTTTTGCACGAAGACTTGCAGTCTGAGCAAGACCACCTGAAGTTACACCTACATTACCAATATTGATTTTACCATCACTACCAATTTCCATTGCTTCAGTATCAGTACCACCAGTTCTGTAATTAAATTTTACACCACTAGTATTGTTGTCAGTATGCACATTTGTAATAGCATTATAAGTGGAACTACTCCCAATTGTGTTAAATCCAAAGTGACCACTAGTACCACTATAAATAGAAAAATTACTTAAATTAGAAGATAGTAGTTGTGATGAAGTGCTTGATTGATGTTTTATATATACTTCTCTGCCACCACTTGAAGCACTTTTAAAAGTTGTGCCATTTGCACTTCTAATATAATTGCTTAATCCACCAACTAAATTTAAATCTCCATAACCAGTTGCATAGATTTCAGCAGATGTTGTAGCAGTTAATTTTAATTTGTTACTAGTAGCACTAGCATGTAATGGCAATAAAATATTACCAGCTACATGGAGCTTTTCTGTAGGCAAAGTTGTGCCTATGCCAATTTCTCCAGTATTTTTAATGGTCATTCTATTATTACCACCCATCCTAAATTGCATAACTGCATTTTCATTAGCATAAGTGTTATTAAACCACATTTGAGTAGTACCTGACTCACTATAACCAAATTCTGCTCTGTAAGAAACATGGTCATTAATAATTAAAGATGGTGTGCTAGTACTTGATAAACTATCTCCAACTGATAATAAAGCATTAGGCGAGGTTGTGCCGATGCCGACATTTCCAGTAGTATTAGCTATAGATAATTTTGTAGAACCATCTGAACTGTCCATTATTCTAAATGTTGTATCAGTTGAACTGTACCCCAATCTTACACTAGCACTATTATTAGAATTATTTACTCCAATAACTCCACCTACAGAAACACTAGATAATCCATCTTGACCACCTACAAGTTTTGTATTTCCAGTATTTAAATTTGCTTGTAGTATTGTTTTATGTGTTGCAAAAGAACCATTTAATCCTTCAATCTTTATTTCGCCACCTTCAGAACGAATCCTTGCATTCCCAACACCAGCAGATTCTCCACTATCTTGAAGAATAATTCCAGCATCTGTTCCATCTTTAATATGAAATTTAGCTAAGGGCGAGGTTGTGCCTATGCCTAAAGAAGAGCCTTTAAGCCTCATTTTTTCAGCATTATTTGTTTTAAAAATCACATCACCAGCAGAAGCTTCACTACTAGCATCACCACCTGATACTTTTAAATCAGTTTGCCAAGCACCTTTAAGTTCTGTAACAGCAGTTATAGAATTTCCTAAGTAACCACTCATCGCACCATCGCCTTCTATTTGCCATTGCAATCCACTGCCATTATATATTCTAAGTAACTTATCGTTATTAGTAGTAGTGTTTTTATAGATTTCTAAACTAGCACTTGGCGTAATTGTGCCTATGCCAATTTTTCCGCCACCCTCAATAATCATTCTATTCGAACCACCAGCTGAAAATACAATGCCTCTGTCTCCTCCGACATCATTTGCTATTTTCATAAACAAATTTGTAGAACCAGCCGATGAAGTAAGGGTTGTAGTTGAAATTGAATGATTGTTTCCCGATAACTCTAATTTATCAGAAGTTCTAATTTTGCCTGAAACAAAAAGAGGTACATTGCTAATAGGTGATGCTCCAATTCCAACATTGCCGTTTCCGACTGTAAGAGTTCTACCATTATCAATGTCAAAATATATTTTTTGATTACTAGAATCAATAATCATTACAGTGTCACCGCTAGTGTCACCAATTTTTCTTGCAGAACTAGCACCTAAATTAATATTGCCACTAAAAGTAGCTTCACCACTTACAACTTGAAATGCACCACCAGCATCTGTTGCCCATTCTACACCAGTACCATTAGCCGAGACTTTAAGCACCTTCCCCGAACTTGGGGAAGATGCTATTTTACTGGCTGACTGTAGCGTTTCCGCTAATTCACGCCACGCCATTTGTTAAGCACTCACTTGTGCTGAATTCGATTTAGCAGACTTCTTATTGCTCTTGTCAGAAGGCTTTACCATTGCTTGGTAACTTTCTCCTAGTTTTTCAAGAACACCTTGAGCAAATGCAGAATCCTTTGCTTGGATGCTTGTATTTGCTATAGCCTGAATTACGAACTCCATCTCTTGTTGAGTTAACTTATCCATTGTGCAATCTCCTTGTTATGATTAAGGTCTCCATATTTTGAAAACCCCTAGTGTGTTATCAAATGCTAAATCTCCAGCCGAAGCTGAAATAGCATTTAATTCTGTTGTTGTCTTTGGCTTTAAGCCAAGTCTGCCATCATTCTTGACAGTAAATTTTGTATCACCAGCTTTATTCTTAAACGTAGCTTCTCCGTCTTCTTTCATTTTTAAAATTTCTTTATCCGTACCGCTATCATCTACAGTAAGTGCAATTTGAGTAGCAGTATCTAATTTCACTTTTGGTGAGTTGTTCGCAGATGATGAAATTTGCCCTGAAGTTGTTTTTACTGCTGAACAAACAATAATTTCATCTGTATCAATTCTACCATGTTCGTCTATGGTTAAACCAGTTGGCGATGATGAAGAACCAGTAAATCCACTTCCACCACCACCAATATTAAATTGAGTACCAGCAAATATTTTTCCATCAGCAACAATATTTCCATTAGTTTCTACATTTCCATTATCTCTAATTCTTATGCCAGTACTACCATAACCCCCACCACATTCTATATTTGATGTAGCTATTAAATTATTTGTAGTGGTCGTATTTGTAATGTTTGCATTTAAAGCACTAACTGAACCAGTTAATGTCATAGCTGAACCTGAAATAAGGTCAGAGACTGTTAAGTCATCACCGACAGTTAAATCGCCAGTTAATGTTGCGTTAACAGAGTTAAGTGTTCCAGCTATTTCTAATGTCTTACCAGTAGGTATTTTTAATGTAGTAGTAGAAAGCTGGATTGCAGACTCTACCCCTTCACCATCTACGACAGTTTTAAGACTGGTTTCTAATCCTTGATTTGTTGTTGCAGAGGAGACTGTTAATAAATCTTTATAAGTTTCCGCTGGTGTTTTATTAATTAATGAGGCCATGGTTACTCCAAATTTTTAATATTGTGCAGAAGTATTAAACATAATTATTGCTTTTTCGATGTTTTATTAATTCTGTTTTTTGAATTGTTTACTGTTTCGGTTGCTTCGTTTTGAGCTTTGATGAATGCCGCATTCCTTTTATCATAATCTTTTTTTGTTAGATTACCCTTTTGATAAAAATGATGTAGGTAAGCTTGATACTTAGTCCTTTCTTTACTACTATATAAGGTCATGCCCATATTTTTCTCATATTCAAATAAGATACGTTTTTCTGAGTCTTTTGCTGTCTTGCCATAGAATTGCCTAATGAATGGTGCTTTACTCATATCAGCATCTCCCATAACCAGGCCGCCAGCAGTATTTACTGTGCGAACAAGTGACTTGCCTAATCCGCCACCTAAATAATCAACAAAGAATTCAAGTGTTTCTGGACTCGTATCTCCAAGCCATCCTACTGGACCTCTAGCCCTTACAGCATTATTGATAGAACCATCGTTTTTATATGTCAAGCTACCGCCAGTCTTTAAAAAACTGTATTGAGCTACATGTTTATATATATCTGGAGTCTTTCCCCAATATTTTTCAACTTCTGCTTTATTAGGGCCGTATGGGTTTTCTGGCTTATGGGGACCACCATAAAAGTTTTGATTCATTCCCAATTGAACAAACGGTTCTAGAACAGTAGGTGCAATCATTTGCAGTGATGGACCTGAACCTAAGGGGTTATAAGATGCATTTATAGCAGATAATAACCTTGCCATTTGCCTACCAGTATCTACTGGCTTACCTTTCATTTGCCCCCAGGCCATATCACCAGCTATATTGCCAGCGACTTTAAATACGTTGTAACCGTAAGGTAGCCTTATTTTAAAGTATTTATCTCCAGAGCCATATCTCATTATATAATAGTTATCTTTTTCATAATCACTAAGCTTTGCATATTCATCATCGTCTTCACTTGCCATATTATTTAAAAATGCCTCAGTAAAACCAAATGCCGCAAGACCAGTTACAAGCTTCCTAGCCTTTGATGAGTTTTTTAATACTCCAAGTATTCTAATACTTCCTTGCAATCCAGCATTAGAAAATAGATATGCAGAATTAAGTATGTTTCCTAATTGACCTTTACGATTAAAATTGATTGTAACATTCTTTGCTCCACTAGCCGCTTGCTCTTCACTGTAACCATTATCTAACATTGATTTAAATAATGTCAGTCTTACTGCTGATTCTGTCGCCTCATTTAAACTTTCCACAAAACCTAAAATAGATTTACCAGCAGACTTAACCCCAATGCCTTTTTCTTCTACTCTTGACAAGTCAGCTTCTAAAGTACTTAATTTGTCTTCTATAGATTCATAATCGAAAAAACCAGTCTTACCACCAGCTTTCCTCATTCTTTCGTATAATTGAGCCCATTCAGAATCTATATCCTCATTTTGAACAACATTATAAACAGCTTTCCAGGCTTTACCCAAATTCTTGGGAGATAACGATTGCATTAAAACATCGTTACCTTGTTCAGAACTAATATTTACTCCAGCAGTTTGGATATCACGAACAAAATTTGTTACGATAAATTCAGGATTGGCTATTGTATTAATATAACGTAAATAATTATTAATTTTATTTAGCATTGGAATAGCTTTTGTTGAACCGATATCTTTCATTGCTCTAGCAATCTGCTGACCACTAGCCCCTTTAAAAATAATCTGTTTTACTTTTCCATCTACTTTTACATGGATTACGTCATCTGGATTAACGGCAACACCTTCAGAATTTTTAATTGAAGAAAGTGGTATCATGTGGTCTATTTCACCCTGGTCATCATAAACTGGCTTATGCTTTACTCCAATAACTTCATAAGATTCACTTGGGTAAGACTCGACCAAACTTAAAAGTCTTTTATTAACCAGGTTCTTTTCAGAGCGAACTACAGAACTGTGATACTGCTCTAATGAACTAATTAAAATATTTTCAACTTCCCTTTCACTACCATAAGACCTCTGAAACTCTTTTCCTTTTACATCAAAAGTAGAAGTCCTTCTTTTAGACTCTTCAATAATAGCTTCTTTATTATCCTCGACTCTAAATAATGGGACATAATTTTTATAGGTATTTTTTAAGGTGTCATATGTCTCCTGGTCAATTAATCCAGCCTCTAATCTCCTATCCAGAGAAGCATCAATAACCTTAGTTTTAAACTCTTTTGAAAAAGTTCTTATTTTTTTAAGGCCATACTTTTTATTTAATTTTCTTTTGGTGTCCTTAGCTTGCTGGTTTGTCATACCACTACCACCATCTTGCATGTCTTCCCTTTTACTCGCAACATAATTATTACGTTCCTGGGCATGTAAGGCGTGAAGGTATAAATTAAAATCTTCTGAAGAGATTCCTGAATTGACAAGCCTAGACATAAAACTATCAGGATTCTTACTGTCAATCATCTCTTTGTTAAAATCCCGTATAATTTCTGGGACCTTACCAATAAATAATTCAGTAGCTAAGTTAACATTTTGATGGTCTCTTATTCTTCTGTCGCCTAAAAATTTAGACTGAATATCACCTTGCCAGGATACTACTGGATGTAGTTTGTCGAATATTAAGGTTTGAATATAATCAGATAATGTTCTATCTGATATTTCGAGGGTTTTATCTACTTGCTCAGCCGCTCGTACCTCTGCGGCAAAGTCTGGGTCAGGTACTAACTGTCTAGTTTTTCGCTGTTGTTCGGAGTTTCGTTTGAGGGTTGACTCAAGTCTTCTTTCGATTTTTGGCCCATAATGATTGTCGAGCCTTTCGAGTAGAACGGATTGGTGGGTTTTAAGAATGGAATCTCTATACCGTTTACCGTTATTGTCTCTTGTCCAGTTATTTTTTGTGTTTTCATATTTTGTCCCAGCTGGTCTCAAAGTTAATTCTAATCCTAATTCGGTCCTAATTCTTTCTAAAGCTTTTTCTACATTATCTTTATGATTAGATGCAAAATCTTTTTTTTCTGTAAAAGTACCAACAAATAATGATGGTTTATTATTTACTAATTCCGTTACAGCTCCAGGAGTAAAGTTACTATCGGTCTCTTCTCTTAATATATTATATACTGCTTTTTGCATTTCAGGTTTAGATAATTCATCATGACTATATATCATGCCTAATCCACTTTGATTTGGACTTCTACTTAATAATCCGATTTCATCTTGTTGAAATAATAAACCAATCGAATTCATTAAAGCTTTAATCGCTTGACTACTACCTCTAACATTTACTGTAGCGTTCGCATTAGCATCATCACCCCAAAATCCTAAACCTTTACTTGATATAGAGTTCACTTTTAAACCTAGCTCTTTTGCTAATTCAGGAACTATATCTCGTACTATTTTATCAGTTACAGCTATTTGTTTCTTTAAAGGTAACTTGGAAAATGCTGGTCCATATTTTTGTGCAAATGGAGTATTAGCACCAAAAGCTAATTCAAATGCTATTGTTGGTTTCTGTAGACTAATTGCATCTGGTATAGATTGCCCATCTGAAGATTCAGACATTCTAGCAATTGCAGTCCAACCAATAGCCTGGACCTGGTGAGGTTTAAGATTACCGCCCATATACCCCATTTCATTTAATTGGTCTGTAAGCTCATTCATATATTGAACTGCGTATTCATATTGAGTGTCACTAGGTGATGAACCTCTAGAGTCATACCGTAATCTTTTTACTTGTTCTGGGTCTTTTGCTAATCGCATTAAAATGTTTCTAATAGCACCATCTATAAAGCCAGCATCTCTAAAAGTGTGTCTATCTATTGCAACAGCTTTTAAACCTCTTGGGTCGTCTTGCATAATAGTTCTAGTATCTTTACCTAAAGCTGAATCAAGAAAATCAAATAATTTTGCACCAGCACCCGTTTTTGCTCTAACACCAGCTAAAGTAGCTTTAATGTTTCTTGCCACCATTCCAGTGCCAGGTGATTTAAATGAAGCTAATTCGGCACGCAATTGTTCAGCACCTAAAAAGGTGTTTGATAATGCTTGCTGTGGGCTTGCTTGGACATTTCCCAGTAACCAAGCTACCATATAATTAACAGCCTCTTCTTCACCAAATTCATCAACAAATGCTGGGTATGCATCTTCATACCAATTCATGGATGTTTTTATTTCATCTTCATCTAAAACACTTTCAACTTGTTTAATCCAGTCTTCAGGTGTTTTATCTCTTCCTAGAATCATCACCCCACCGTTTTTCAACTCAATCTCTACTCTATTATTATTTTGTCTTCCAATTGTTGGGTCTTTTTTTCTCCTATCGACAGTTAATCTTAATCTGTCTTTTTTATCCTTACTGCTCATTACATCAGGATATAACCCAACTGCTTTTTCAATTACAGCTGGTTCTAGTTGGTAGGATATATTTGAATCTGATTCATCAAAAGTTCCCTGGTTAAATGTTGATTTTATTTGGCCATTATTAAATACAGCCATAGTTGCAAATTTTATATCTTGTGCGGCTTGTATCCTTTTTTGAATTTCTACGTCAGTAAGAGGATTATCCTCTTGCATTATTTCTTGCATAATTGCATTTAAGCTAACATCTTTATTTCCATGACTTTCTACACCAGCCACACCGTCATAACCAGCTTTTTGAATTTCTTTTTGAACCCCTGAGTCATTTAAGTATTCCCAAAGAGATGGAGACTCAACCGCTGATGGGGGATTGTTTTCTATAAAATCAGTCAATCCCTTAATTTCTACTCCAGTTAATTCTATAAACTCGTCTATAGAAACCATATCATTTAAATCTTTAGTTAATATCAGTGGGTTTTCAACTTTTAAATAAACTGGATAAACTTGTTCAGCACCACTATAATCCGCATTTTGTAAGCCTCTAACTCTTTGCTCAGCGTAAACATTTGCAATTTCAGGGTCATCACCAAACCAACTAATACCATCTTCATCTGTTGCAAATTTGTTAAAACTATAAGGGGAACCATGATACATAGTAACTGGGACCCCATCGTTTTGGACCACTGAATTGCCAAACCATTTTTTAAATGCTGGTGTTTCTATGTTTTCACCTGGGACCATTTGTTTGGTTTTCTTTTGCAGTTTTGATTTAGTTGTTGGCCTAGCTGGTGGTGGTCTTTGATTGGCTGGCTGGCTTTCTGTTTGACTTGCAATTTCTGCATCAACACCTTTCCTAAATTTCCTATTTGCAATTGTTTTAGATTTGCCACCTTTCAACATGTCAAAAATCTTAGAACCATCGCTCATATCACCCATTTTATCGGTAAATTCCTTCGCAAGACCCTCTGGGATGTATGTTACACCCTCAAAATCTTTCGATAGCCCTTTAAAGCCCCCTATGCTGTATACAATCACATCAGAAAATAATTCGATGTCACCTTCCACTGAGTCGGTAAAACGAAGATTTAAGCCCATTTCTAAAGCTTTTTTTCGAACAGCATCAGTCCAATTTTTGATTTTTAAAACTAAGGCTTGGTCTTCGGCATTTTTGCTGGCTTGGAGTCGTTTAAGTCTTGCTTCAACGGTTTCTTCGAGAAGTGTGCTTCTATCCGCTGAGCTATTGATGGTAATATTGCCTTTATCATCGTTCTCTCCCTTAACCTTGCCTCCGTAGATTTTTTGTCCATTTTCATCCTCTCTTATTACTGGAAATTGATTAAGGTCAACATCGTATGAAGTGTTTGTCATCTCTTCTTCTGTGAATTCTTGCGACCCGTCATCTTCCTTGTTATATGCTATATTAAAATCATTGGCTTCATCATCATTGATTTGCTTTGCTTGCGTTTCAACTGTGATTGCTTCTTCTGGTGATACCTGATTAGGTAATTCCATTTCTTTGCTAGTGTCTACAAGACCACCAACAATTTGATTAATTTTTGATGTTCCAGAATTAACTACCGCTTTTCCACCATACATTGGTAATAATCCAGCCGCTGTCTGCTTAGCAGTTTCAATAGCTTCTTCCCAAATGCTTTTTGCCTCTCTTAGTTCAACCCCTTCTAAAAGAGCCCCTAATTCAGTAGTTACAACTTCTACAGCAAGCTGTAATTCTTCCTCGGCTATATTTTTCGCCCAATCTTTACCATACCTATCAGAAGCATTTTTAATAAATTTAATTACACCATTTGTAATAGCTTTATTTGCTTCCTTTTGCACGCCATCTGGAATAAGTCTTGCAATTTGCATTTGCTCTATTGCGGCATAAAGTCCCCCACCTAATGACGATAACATAATAGCTGTGTTGTCATCAACACCTCTATCTATCATATTTCGTAACATCATTCCAGAACCTTGCTGTTGCCAAAATATAGTAGAGCCTATTGCCATACCAGTTCCAGCACCTAAAGGCACTGTTACAAATTCTTCTGGCACTGCCGCTAATGGCGGAGAACTTCCCACTATTGCCGCACCAGCCATACCAGCAGTAGCGTAAGGAATACCAGCTTTAAGACCCTCTGCCATTGTACCAGCTAATCCACCCGTAGCATTAAAAATATATTCTGCCCAATTCTCTGCTTCTATTGGGTCTCGCTCTACCATCTCTTCGTATTCATTAATTAGTTCTTGGACTTCTGACAATGGTAATGAACCAGGTTGGTTTGTAAAAGAGAGGTAGTACATTTGGTCAAGCTTACTACTAGTAGCTGTCCTTCTAAATTGTTCAGCCGCTTTGCGACCTAATGACCTTTTTCGATTCTTTAATAAAGGTTTAGATTTTGGTTTACTATCTTCTTCTAAACTAGGTCCAGCTTCAGGTGTAAAAGATTTATCTTGTTCAGCTGTTTCAAGCTCCATTGCCTTAAAAATTCTGGCATTGTTAAAACCTTTTTTGCGTAAACCAGCAATAGTACTTAGCTGTTTTGGTAATCCAAATTGGTCTTCTGGTTCAATAAATACTTCTGGGTCTTCTTCAGCACCAAGAATATTATCAACAAGGGAACCTTGAGATTCAGCACTCTTTATTGAGTCTTGTTTAAAATACTCTCTTGCTAACTCACGCCAATCAGACATTATTGATTAGGGTCCCGATTAGTGATTCTTTTAAATTCTTTTCCAAGACCTTTGCTTTCGAAAAATTCCAATACTTTCTTAGTGTCGTTATTAAACTTTTTATATGCTTGTTCAATGGCTTTTTCTAACATGTAATTTTTTTCAGCCATATACTTTCGACCAGCTAATCTCTTATCCTCATCTAATTCGGCTTGTTGCCGTTCACTAAGACCTCCACCAGCAAAAGTATTGTCCATGGCTTTAGACTCTAACTCTTTTAGACTCAATCTAAATAATTCGTCATTTTTCTTAAATACGTCTAAATCAATTTTAATATCGTCTCTTGATTTAGCTTCTTTTTCAGCTTTAGAAATTGCCTTATTATTGTCTTTTTCAATTTTTGATGCACTGGCTTTTTCATCAGCCACTGTCTTCTTCTTCATTATTTTAAGATTGTCTTCATACGCTTTTCTATTTTTTTCATTTCTTAAAGTATTGGGCTTAGCTCGGTAATTAAAATTCTTATCCACTTTTTTACCAGATGCCTCTATAGAACGCATTTTAGACCTGACTTCCCTTTTATAAAATGACTTGTCTTTATCTGACATAGTACTAATAAGGTTATCAATCATAGCTTGTTCATCTGCCGTAAGACCATCAGCTTCCTTACCAATATCTGTTTGTACCCCTACCGAGACACCTTTCATATTTTGAGAAGGATTATTTTTGCGTTGTAACGCTTCCATATAACCGTTAGCCATTACACCTCTCCTAGAGCTTCAGCAAAAGCCTTGGCCAATTTAGGGTTACTTAATATTTTACTTAGTTGAGTATTACGAGTCTTTAAAGCATCTGCTTGCATAAAGCCAGATATCCCAGTACTTGCCGCATCAAAAAGACCACCATAAATATCATCCTTCCTTTGCATCTTCAATAGTGAGTTATTGTACTTTATATCTTCTATGCTCTGACCTACTGTTGCCGCTTCCCTACCAGCCGCCAACTTACTTTCTTCGTTCATTTTTGCTATTTGCTTTGCCATTTTAGCCGCTTGCAAAGTTGTTTGACCACCTTCTTTAATAAGTTGTTGAGCTACAACACCGCTATTTTCTATTCCTTGCTTTACAGCTGTAGAACGAATTGCATTTTGCGTATTATTACTAGCCTGAGCGATATCGGTCCCAATTTCGTTTTTAACGTCTTGACCGTATAGGCCCTCCTTACTGACATTTCTAAGTTTGTTTAAATAAGCAGTTGTATCAGAACTAATTTTTTGTTGTGGGGTTTTGCGAAACATCTTACCAAGAGAGTCTAAAGCTCCTGGTGCCGCCATATATAATCCAGCTGTTAAGGGGTCTGACATAATATTATCCTATCTTTGTTCCAGTAAACACAAATGTGCTACCATCGTTATCTTTAAAATAAATTCTTGATTCATCATTTGATGGGCCCGTAGGACCATCTTGCCCCTTTCTAACTGTAGTAAATACAAATTCACCAGGTGTAATATCTGCTGGTGATACAATACCACTTACCACTCTTGTTTTTGGGGCTCTTTGTTTTACGTTTTTTACCAGTTGGCTTACATTCTTATCAACTTCTAAATTTGTAAATTTTATTCTAGCCATCTATATCTATCTCCAATTTTCTAATAGTTGTTGTATTAACATCCGATGCAGTCTCCAGCAAGATTGAAATCGCTTTTGCTCTAGCTCCAGCTATAGGTCTCCTACTTACTATCTTACTACCGCTACTATTATTAGCTGGGAATGTAATTGTAAATAAAGCTGTGCCAGTTAATTCACCATCTGCAAAAGCCTTACAAGTAATAATAGATGCACTATCATAATGAAGATTGACCCTTCTTATAATATTTACTCTATCATACTTACCACTAATATCTATAATACCAGTTTGATACTTAGCTTGAACTAATTCAGTACTCGAACTATTATTCATTTCTCTTACTTGTGTTACAAATGCCATTATGGACTCGGATTAGCGTCAAAGACTCGTACACTATACAAATCTAAATTATCTTTTATTGCAAAAAAATCTGCGGCTTTATGAGTCCCATCATTAAAATTAATTTTTGTCCATAACTGATTTTCTAAATCATAACTATACTGTACTTGTACACCCGTTCCAAACTTGCATAAAAGCCTATTCTTTTTAATGTCATGAATAATAGAGCTACTTTCTAAATTGGCAGTGTTTTGATAGGTATCTCTAATAGGGAGACTAATAGGCGTAAATCTAAAATCTGGAGATATTTGATATATATTATCTCTTGCACAGAAAAATAAATTATCCTTTACATTCACTATACCCTTAGGAGCAATACATCCCAGGTTTTTATCTGCTTCCATTAAAGTATAGAGCGATGGCTCACTTGAGCTAACATCAAGTCTAAATACCCCCCGAGTCATAAAAACAACAAGATTATCTAAAACCCTACTTAAACCAGTAATAAATCCGCCTTGCTGGTCTTTAATTTGTATATAATTTATTGACGGTAAGATATCTGGCTGATTTGGCTCTGAATACATTACCCAATCTGGATGGTCTTCCTTATTGCCATCAGGGTCTAATTGAACATTGCCAACAAATAATCTATCTCCAATCATTTGACTGTATTTGTATCTAGTATTTAATATGATTTCATCTGCGTATGGTTGCACTGCTCCATTCGTGTATCCAGTGTCGTATATGTCAATAGTTGTATTCGTAGAACCCACAGTAATTACATAGTTTTTAAATAAATCAGGAACATCACCGTTACTAAATGAACTAGTACTTTCAAGCTTCACAGCTTTACCAACGCTATCTAATACAATATGCTGACCACCACTATCGTCAACAGCTATATTCCCATTAGCTCCACCAGGCCCAAATCGCTTACTATTTGCCATACTATATACAATCGCTTTATTGTGCCAAACAGTATTAATAATATCTACTGTAGATGTAGGGCTACCAGTAAAAGCTGACTGATTATCCGATGTTCTTTCTCCGTAATACACTCGTAGTATTTGACATTTTTCATTAAAGTTGTAATGTCTATTTGATTCGGATGGATTAGCATTAACTGGTAAAATTCCCTGAGCTAACTGAGCTAACCATGTGGAATTATTTAATGGACCATTACTCGCATTAAATGTCCATATGTTTCCACTGCTATTTGTACCAGTTACACCACCAAAAACAGAAGGGCTGTTAGTTGGGCTATTTACACTGTCTAACACGCCATTACTATCTCGCATAAGGATATACCAAGCAACCGTCATATTATTATAAGCAACCGACATCGTAGCATCAGGCATACTAAATATTCCATCACTAGCAGAAAGAGAACTATAACTATCAATAAAAGAGCTACTGTATACATAATCAACACTTTGTAATGCAGTTGTACCATCAACGCTACCATCAGTAATTACATTAGCACTATTATTTAAAGTGTTAATTGGAACCTCTAAAAGTTCATAATAGTGACCACTACTAGCTATTTCTCTATATAGTTTAAAACTTGTAATTCTTGGATTGAATCCATATGTCTTATTTGGTGCGGTCCCAGAACTAGTTTGATTAGCAAATGAAACTGTTACCTTACCAGCCTTTGTTGCCAGTGTAGGCGTTATATTTAAAAAACTATCTGATAATGGCAATTCTTGAAGACCATCAAAGATAGGAGAAATTTTATAATTATAACTATTAGCCGCTAGTGAAAGTCCCGTATTTGCTCCAACTAATAACTCACTTGCCGAATCTAAAAACATTTCATTATCCGCTGGGTAAGTAGGAGTAGCATCTTGGAATACATAATCATCAATTGTAACAGCTCCTTCAAAAAACTTTCTACTGATATGCTGTAATATTTTAGGTTTCTGATTTAAGTTATCTGGAGCTAATCTAAAATCTACCCCATGGTCCCTTAAATCAAAGCTTCCTGGCTTATTTGATGAATAAGTGATACAATTAGTGACTGTCGTAAAATCTACGCTTATAAGCCTTAATATATCGCTATGGGCATCGTATCCTATCCAAGTAGGAGTAATCGCTGTACCATCTGTTTTAAGATTGGAAGGTGACCAGTAAACCAATGACGACATTCTTGTGCTTGCAATGTCAGTGTGAGAACCTCTACCCCTTGCTTTAACTAATGACCCTGGAGTATCTAATAAAAAGTTTTCATTAGAAAATGCAAATTCTAACCCCAAATCATTAGGGTCTGCCTGAGTGGCAATACCTTTAAAGTCCTTTATCTCCAGTAACATTATATAATTCCAACACCAACTCTATCCGCAACAAAACTCATGCGGTCATGAGCGGCATTAGCTACAGTAGACCTCGCTTTTTCTCTGTTTACAACATATAATTCATAATGAGTTCTAAATTCTTTTGTATTCCCAAGGTCTTGATGAATCATTGCCTTTACATAATCAGTAAGATAAATATGATAGACATCTGGAATTATTGGTTGTGACTCCGTATAATCAAAATGGCCGCCTTGAGTTTTAGCCATACCACCAAAACCTAAATTATTCCAGGTAGTGATAAAACTATCCCAATTCACTCCAAAAGAACTTTCATATTGAGCAGATTCTGGACCTGAAACAAAAAAATCTTCATTATCAACTGCAAACCCATTTGTTGTCGGGCTGTAAGTCAAGACACCAGAAAGAGTATCTTCATATTCAACTCTTTTTATTGTGCCTACAGAAGATGTCGTATTTGAAGCACCAGCTCTAGATTTAATCACATCATTAACATCAAAGAATTCAGATACTATATTATCAAATCTCAATTGCTTTAAACCAGTACTTGTTCGAAGACTAACTGGGATAGCAACATATGTAAGTGTTAATATTCCAGCAGTTGAAGGTCTTGGCAGAAAGTATAATCTATTGTTTTCAATATAGTAGTCTCTCGTAGAACCAGTCCTAAATCGATTTGTTTCTGAGCTTTTACTATAATTAAAACTGTTACTAGCAGATTTAGTTAAGCATCTACCTTTAAAAATTGGATGGTCCGCAAGCTCTATAAATCCTGATGGTAAATCTATATAAGTCTTTTCAGCCGCTATGTACATATGCGTTTTTTTAACATAGCATCTTGTATGCATGGAAAAATCTTCCTGGGCTTCATCAACATATAAACCAGCTCTTTTATCTAATTGTCCAGCTCGACCTTCAAAAGGGACCAAAGCTCTTTGAATTAGTGTATCCCAATTCATCCGTTTACCCCCGTTGGTGCTTCAATTGCATATCTATCATTTAACATCTTTATTTGTTCCATTGCTGAAGATTTTGCTACTTGAGACCTATCTACCTTATTATCCATTCTCCATAGCTCTGCCTCAGCTAAGTCAATCATTATGTCGTGCAATGCAGAATTAAGAATTGGTTGCACTTCAGCTGTGCTTCCTACTACTGGAGCTATATCTGTAGGAGTTTTAAGATAGTATATAATTGCAGTAGTTGGACCTGAAGGCCTAAAATGTAAATTGTTACCAAATACCCAAAACACTGGGTTTAAAGTATCTGCACCTAAATATTCATTCTCTAGTTTTTTAACATCTGAAAAAGGGATTTTTATGCCATATCTATAATTGGGATTGGTATAAAATTGAACAGCTCTAACGCTGTTGCGAATAGGTTTTTCATTAGATAGATTTGAGTCATTCGGGTAACTACCAGTTCCCGTTAATTGAATAAGCCCAGTATTTCCAGTAATTAAAACTGTGTCTTTAAATTCTAGTTCAGTTAAATAAGCTTCGTGTAAAAAATTAGCTACCATTCGCTGTGCTGTATTTAAAGCACTATCTTTCGTAGCTGTATTAAAATTGTTTTCGCCAGTATCTTCTAATCGAAGACCTAGCTTTACATGCATTTGGGCTCTTGTCATATTATTCAAGAGTTCCCTGGCCCGTAAGGACCAGGGATTAACTCTATCTCTTTATTTAGCTATTATGATTGGGCACTTACCAATTCCCATACTACTGTTGCCACACCAGCGGCTGTTTTCTTGCAGTAAAGGTCAGGTTGAGCAGTGTCTAAGTACATTGAACCCTTAGGACTTGCTTGCATATCTCCAGCGGCTGGGGCTCCAGTACCAGTGGCGAAATCAACACCACCTAATGAAAATACTGATATACCTTCAACATCTTTTGATATCATGCCAGCAGACTTTTTGTCAGCTTGAGTTTGTGCTATTGCCATATTCTACTCCCTTAATAAGCTGAAGGAAGACCAGTAATCTTCCCAAGCATTCTTGGATTACTTACAGTTAAAGCACCTAACCATAGGATTTGTGCAACTGAAGCATCTTGGTTAACGGGTTTAGAAAAGCCCTGGAACGCAAAGTTTCTTGAACCATGATGTCTAAATTTGATGTATTTAGTGTTCAAGAAATACATGTGTCCAGCTGGGCAATGGTCATCAACAACAATTGGTGTACCTCTGTACAACAAGTTATTAAAACCAGCATCAGCTAATGACTCACTAGAAGCACCGAAACGCTTCTGTGCAGACAATGACTCTTCATAAGCATCAAAAATAACCTGAGTGGTTACAATGACATCTGGAGCATCATTATCTACAGTGCAGTTACCATACATCTCTCTAATATATCCTTGGATAAAATCAGCATGAGATGATGTTACAGCTTGTGTGTAGCTCATTCCGCTAGTAGCGGCTTTAACATTAGAATCCCACCATGTATATGTTGTAGAATTAATTCCACCTAAGGAACGGTCTACTGCACAGATATGTTGCAATCCTAAAAAGCCATCACTCTCAGCATCCGCTGGAGTGCTAACTGATGAACCCGTATTATTACTATACAACTGGCTACCAAAAAGGTCTTTAAGTGATTTCTCTGCATTTTTAACTTTAGCAGAAATCAAATCGACTACCCTTTCGGCACCACTATTCAACGCTTGCTCTTTACCTGAGTAGGTAATAGAAGCATGACACTGAACCCAGTCGTAAGATGCATCTGTGAACAACTCTTGTGGAGTCGTATCAAGAACATCATAACCACTGTAAAAACCTTTGGCACCAGACTTAGCGTATTCAATCGGCTGAAGTACTTTGTTACCACTGGCTGTCGGCTCAGAGTTCTGTAACATCTTAAATGTTAAGATATTACTGTTGAAAATGTTGTCAATAAGAACGGGTATAAATTTGTCTCTTGTTACAGCACTTAAGCTGTCGGGACTTATACTCATATTATTATCTTCCTATTATTCAAAAAAGTTATAGTTTTTCAACGCATCAGTTCTAGCTTCCCTATAACCTTTAGGTTTACTGACGGGTTCTGTGTGTTGACCCTTAACAGCACCTTTTGGTTCAGGTACACTCTTCATCGCTTTTGCGTTTCTAACTCGACTAACTGCGGTTTTAAAAGCACTGTCTTCAGCTGATGAATGATATGCTAAGACAAAAGCATCCTCTAAGCCCTCGACACCAGTAAAGCCTCTATCTATGGCTGTGGTAATTACCTCATCCATTAAGTTCTGGTCATCAAGTTCGGGATGGTTTTGCTTTAGTTGCCTAAGGTCAGCAGTAACTTGTTGGTCGGCTTCTACTTCCAACTGTTTCTGGTCTTGTGCCTCAGTAAACTTGTTTAACTTATCTTCCAACTCCTGGATTTTATCTAAATCCTTCGTGTCCTGAGATTGTATCTCTTCCGCTTGACCTTCAGAAAATATAGGATGGTCCTCATCTAAAACATCTTTCAATGCTTCCATTGCATCCTCGTTAGACCTTAAACTATTCCATTTAGATTGTTCAGCTTCGAAAGCTTTACGTTCTTCACTAATAGTTTGAGCCTTTTCTGTATTTGTCTTTTGCCAATCTGATTTATTTTTTAAAGCACTAATTGCTTCTGCAATGGTTTCCATATCATAATTTTCACCATCTAATTCCAGACTTTCAATTTCCTCAACAGAATAATTATCTTCTTCTTGGTCCTCTTGTTGTACAGATTCTAGTTGTTCTGATTGGTCCTCTTGAGGACTTGCAACATCTTGGGACTGTAACGTACCCGTTTGCTCCATAGGCGAATTATCTGAATCAGTCAATGAATTAACCTCATCAGCCGTTAAAGTGACACCACTATAACTAGTTAGTATTTCTTCTGACATTTATTCTCCTATGATGTTTAAATTTTTGCAAAGCTTGCAGAACTATCAAAATATCAATATGATGATTTAGAAGGTTTTTTCTTTAACTTTACTTTAGCCTTTTTTTTAAGCTTTTTTACTTTGACTGTTTTTGAATCATGCCTTGATGTCATAATTAAACCAACAGTTGTTTTACGTTTTTTCTTTTTCATTTTTTATATCCACGCTTTTTATTAACCTTATCTACAACCTTATTATATATTTTTTTACCACCAGATAAGACCCCTTGTGTAATTAAGTTACCAGCAACCATTTTACCAAGTAACTTCCGTTTCTCTTTTTTACTCTTACCTTTCATAGCTGCTGCTTGTGCTATTGTTGCTGATGCAGTCACACCCCAATGTTCTCTACTATCTATTTTTTTTGTTTTTATCTTTTTTAATTTTTTCTTCCTCTTCTTCTTTAAAGCTTTTTTATAATCTTCTTTTCCTTGAGAATCATAACTGTATTTTTTTCCATCTATTTCAGGCATAACTATTTTCCTTCCATTTGTTTCATTAATTCTGGATTAGCTTGAAGCTGTTCAAATATTTCATCTTCACTCATCCCTTCAAATTGTTCTGGCCCAGCTTGTTGTTGCTGTTTCTGTTCACGCATCTGGTTAATTAATCGCTCAATACCAGGTAATTCCATATTGGATAAAATATATTCTGGGTCCTGAATCAATCCAGCCTGAGCTAAAGATAATATTTTTTCTTCAACGTAAGCACGATTATCGGGTAACATAGAACCAATCCTTGCCCGAACCATCATATCGGTCTCATTAAATTCCATTCCAGTGTATTTTACTTCAGCGGCATTGCCTTCACCGTCTGTTGTAGACAAAGAATGCATTTCAGTCCCCATATTCTTAATCATAGCAATCCACATTTGACCAATGACTTGCATGGCCGCATCTAACTGCCTCGCTTTAAAATCAATCTTATTTGTAGCCGCTTTTTGATAGGTTTGTGCTTGGACACCACTTGTAACATTTGGCTCTTGTTTACCCATCGTTGCCCTATTAACACCAGACACAGTTTCAAACATATCAATCATTAATTGGTAAAAATTAAAAACATAACCAGGCATACTAGATGGTTGAATCATATTTACAGCACCAGGGCCTCGCTTACGAATAATGCTACCAGGTTTATTGTTTATTTGGTCCTGAACATCACTAGTCTCATCGACAACCCACATAGGATTAGCCATTAAATGGATATTATCCATCACTTGAGAAGCAATTCTATCTAACGCAAGGTTAATACTTTTAAGTCGTTTAGGTTCTGGTTTACCCCAAAATGAATGTGCTGACCCACCATTTTTCATACTAACAAATGGAAATGGATAAGGACACCTATTCATCTTATCCAGGAACTGATATCTAGACGGACCATCGTAAAGTATAATGTCGTTAGCCATGCAAATCTTTCGTATCCCACCTGGGTACTTTGGTTTGCCAACCTTTTCATTATTAGTACCTTCTTCTGCTGTATAATCAAGACTACCGTCTCTCATATACACTTCAACCAGAAGGGACCGTTCTTCCAAGTTTTGCATAGCTTCAGTTTCACCATCAAAGTAGTTAGTTTCTTTCCCCTGAGTATCAGTTACCTGGACTAAGTTTTTATCACCTTGCTGAACATCTGTAATTTTTAATGCTTCGTATTCTGCAAGTTTTCCCATAGGCTCTACATACTTACCCTTTTCTGGGAATAATTCTTTTATTTCATATATTGGCCTTGGAGCCATGTGGATTATCCATTGTGCATTTTCTAATTTTGTAGCACTAGGATTAACATAGAAAGAAAACGGGTCCACAATATCGCAATCTGGCAAGTCATCATACATATTCCAGTTAAGCTTTACAATACCAGTACCATACACCAAGTAATCTGTAAGCCACTCAGGAACCAAAGTTGCCATATCTCGCATGTACCATAAATCATCTATTTGAGCTTGTAATGTCTTAGCTACAAATGTTGATTCATCTGTGGACCCTACGGGAATAACATCAATTTTGGGTGGCTTAGAGGACATAATAGGTATCTGAGTATCAATCACATTCGCTATCATGTCCAATGTAAGCTGATTTTTATAGTTTGGCATATCCATACCAGACCAATGTTCACCCATATATAATTTTTCAGATTCACGCCAGACTTGTGTTGTTTTATTTCTTGCCCTTTTAGCAAGGTCCATCATCGCATGAATCTTTTTTACTAATTCTTTTTCTTTGTGTCCTGGTTGGTATTGTTCTGCCATTTAATTTCTCTCGTTATTGGTGTAACCAGTAGACATTATATCACTGATACTGGTAATAATATCAATATATGCATCTCGTAAGTCAGGAGGCATTTCCACCACTTCATCATCTGCGTATAATTCCACTCTATGCCAGGTTCCATTTTCAAAATCAAACCGTTCTATTACCCTCTTAGTCCTGGGGTGTCTGTTTTTTGCATTTCGAACCTTTGCATCAGTTTCGTTATCCATGGTTTTGTATCTTCCTCTTCAGGATTCCCAATACTCATTAGGGCGTATCTAGTTGAGTCCGCCAAATGGTCGGGTCCTTTTGTATCTAAATCCTCTGGCCGTCTAATATCATGTACCAACATGGGCAAGGTCTCAATAAACTTGCGACATGTTTTAAATACATGAAACTTCGGAGGGTTAGCATCATCCCATTTTAAATATTCACGCAGAAGGTTCCAACCATTGAGGCGGTTATTGTTCGCTTTTATGCAATTAATTCCCCCTTTTCTTAATATATCTGCAATGGCCATATGGCTACCAGCTACACCATCAGAACGATTCATACTTTGGGGGTTACGAATCCACATACTAGGGTCGCCTAAAGTGCCTCTGTATTCTTCTCCTTCACTCATTGCATTGATTGCATCTATATGGCCAGATAATTCTAATTCGGATACGTAATAATCACGATACATATAGACATCTTTCTCTGGGCTTACCGCTAACCAAGTAACTGCAAATGGAGCTTTAAAACCATAGTCAATTCCACGATACTTATACCAGTGACTGGGGATTTTAAATGGTTCACACACATGAACATCATAACGCCATGAAGAAAAATACTGCCCGTAATACACATCCCAATCCCCATCTAACCACGCCCGTCTTAATTCATCTGGTAAACCCTTTAACATTTCCATATATCCAGGGTCTTCTTCCATTAATGTAGGATTATCTTGAATCTTACTAGGGATAAATATTCGGGTCCTACTTGTAACGGGGTCATAGTATGTTTTTTCCCTATCATTATCTACAAAACGCCTTTTAAACCAATTATGCCCAGGACCACCAGGGTTACATGTTAAAAATATCTGGGGGGTTAGCCCGACAGTACTTCTGCAACTACTAATAAGCTTAAGATAATCTTCTTCATCTGCAATCAGAGTAGCTTCCTCAATGCCCATTTTTTGATATTCATGACCCTGATATTTTTGGTATGCTTGTTTATCCATTAAGTGCCCCGTTCTAATCACCGCACCCGTTGGAAATCTAAACTCTGCTGGATTACCGACTACTTCAACATCTAAGTACTTATACATTTGTGTAGCCCTATCAATGTAGTCACGCAAATCATCATAGTTACGTCTTATGATAAGACCCCTAAAGTTGGGGTTATTTAAATATTTTGGGTCTACCATCCATGCCATTAGACAGCTTGATTTGCCACCCCCTCGAGAGCCCCCAAAAGCTATTTCAAATTCAGGTCTAGCTAAAGCAAATGCTTGTCTTGGATGTGGTTCCCAATGTACTTGCATTACTTATTGAATATCCAATCTGGGAGAAAATCTAAGGGTTTTGGTCTTTTAATTGAATTACTCCAAGGGAATTGCATAGGTTCATACTCTTCTATTTTTGCTATATGTGCAATTTTATCTATACCCCTAGCCAAACATTCAGCCTCTTTATTTTGACCCATAGCAACTAAATTTGTTACATAGCTATTTTGATGATTCATTGTTTTATAAAATTGATAGATAGCTTTCGCTTGTTGCTTTGTTAAGTTCATTTAATAACCTTTTCTTACTTTAGTTTTTTGGTAGGCGTTCATGTCTTTCCAACATTTAGGTAATGCTTTAACCCGATTATCGTAACCAGTTGCTAATCCGCAGTATAGATAAGTTGTATCAGTGTATTTTTTCTTATGTGGGTGCCATGTGCTAAATGTGGCAAAAGTACATTTTGTATTATTTTTTTTAGGGCAAGATTCAAACATGTATAAAAAAGTATTTCATATTCTGTCTGGGACTCCTAATGATATTGGCGACAGATGGGACCCGAAGAGCGGAGTGCCCCCTTGCGATATTTAAAAGGTTCGTGAACATTATAATCTAACAACTTACTTTTCCTTCTTTCCAGAGCCAGGCCCACTGTTTAAGCGTGCTTTCTTCCTCGGTGACGAACTATTTGTCCCGACTTTGTCCCGAGTCACTGAGGCTTTTGTCTCCTCATCATTATCAGTTGGCCCAGGTAAAATAGTTGAGCCCTCACTCTGGCTGTGGGTACTAACTTTCTTAGGGTCTAAGCTTACTTTCTCAGGTAGTACAATCACGCCAGTAATACTCTTTTGTTCTACTTCCATTTGCATTGCTTTTAAATCTGGGACCATCTTAGGTAATAGTATCCGCCAGGCTGAAACTTGCCTCTGGTCTTGGTCATCCATCGCTACATCAAACAGCTTCTGTACTAACTCATTCTTCTGTGGATGCATCCTTACTAAATCCTTAGCGGATGTCTTGGGCCTTCCTAGTGGGTTACCAGATTGTCCCTTTTGAAATTGTCCTTTATTACTCATACTTACCTGATTTAAACCTGTAAAATTCACTGATTATATATATATGTGTAGTACTATCCTACCTTACAATAATATTATTTTATAAAACTACTTGACACATATAAGTGCTACACTGTAACATAGGGCTCAATCAAATAACAAAGGACAGTAAACATGAAAGAACAAATATATAAATCAACTGATTATGAACTTAAACTAATTGCTGGGAGTAGTAGCGAGAGAGAAGGGGTTTACCCACTGACTCCTGATGAAGTTAGACAGTATATAGAATCCTGGGCCTTTATTAACACTGATTATGGCCGCAGTGATTTAGGGATTGAGTATTATGTTGACATCAGGATTGATGGAGAGTGGAGTAAGAGTGATGCCAAGAGAAGAAACGGTATTGAAATTTGTGAATGGGATAAAACTGAGCAATATGTTAAGCTAAAGAAAAAAAACTTCAGTGTCTGGTGTAAGCCTCAAAATGGGTGGACTGAAAATAAGAAATATGCCAGGCATAATCTAAGACCAGTCGATGGTGTTACTAGCTGGGGGACTTCCTACATAACAATCACAAAAAAATAACCATACTGATGATGGCCAGGGTAGTTCCCTGGCCGAAACCGTAAAGGTCTATGGAAACTAAAACAAATCAAATAAAGGACAGTAACATGAAATTAAAAAAAGATACATTCACATTATTACAGCTTAAAAAAACTGCGAAAAGCATCAGCACTGAAAGTGGTTGGGCTTTACCAGGTGATAAGTGGGAAGTTGTACTCACCAGTAAATTATGGGACAGTATTTACCATGAAAAAGCACAGAGACAGCACGGTCTTGGTTTTCATGAAGGTAACCCAGTTGATAGAGATGATTTAAAAATAATTAAAACTCTGGATATACCTGAATCTATTGAATATCAAGTGGCGAGATTCAATGAGGATATCGAAGCTGGTAATGCTCGTTTTTCACCAGTATACCATACCAACAATCTAGGTCCAGATTGGAATACTACTATCGTGGTAGGCGGCAAACCTTACCAAGTAGAAACGATAGCTGAGCGTGATAGACTTGAGGATGATAGGTCTCATTTTGTTATTGGTATAAATGGAATACATTACATTTATCCAGTTGTGGGTAATGCTGGTGCATTTAATGAGGATGGCTATGTTACTAGATATGCTCGTGAAGCACTAGCTAGAATGGAGATTAGGAAGGCTTATAAGCTAGTTGGTAAGTCTGCCGCTGGATTGGGAAAATAACCATACTGATGATGGCCTGGGTGATTCCCAGGCCGAAACCCCAGGGTCTATGGAAATCATAACTAAAACAAAAAAGGACAGCAACATGATATTATTAAATCACAATCAAATCTGGATGACATTATTAACAAATATTTTTTGTCAGAACATTGGCAAAAATGTTAATCCATGGCTTAAGGAAAACTGGAAACAAAAGAAAGATAATACGCTTAGACAGCATCAGCTTACTCAGTTAGAAAAAAGAATCTCGGACTCACTTGAAGCCACTTGCCAGGACTTAAAAAATATAGATGAGTTTGGTTATGGTGGGTATGACTTTCGTTTCACCAACTGGAACAGTTACAGCGTTTGCCTAGTGTTGGAAGTTCTTTACTACAAATGGCCTAAGAAGGTTGATAGAACTGTATCTACCAAGAAAGCGATATTAAGGTTAGGACCTGACTGGGATTACAGTAATCAGGAGAAATTAGATACATGCTACCCTACTCATGAACATCCCTATGAAACTGTTATAAAAGGCATAGAAGAACAGATTGAGATTGATGAACAGATTAAGAAACTAAGAACAAAAAAAGCAGACCTACTACGTTCAATTGGACATAGTTATTTTGAGGATTTAGATTACAAGGTCCATTAAAATATCCATACTGATGATGGCCCAGGTGGTTCCTGGGCCGAAACACTAAGTGTCTATGGAAACTAAAAATTCAAGAAAAGGAAGAATCATCATGAAAGAAACAGATAGTTTGTTTTTATTACATGTAATTAACAAAAATAATGAAGGACAAGTTGTAGGTGTATTTAATGATTTAAAGATAGCAAGAAAAGTTGCAGAGTCTTTTTTAGATGTCCCAGTAAAGTCATTATCAAAGATTAAAAAAGATATTGATAATGGAGTTGTTGTCGACTTGCATACAACTAGAGGTGTGAGGGGATGCTTAGCTTGGAAACATAGAAGAGTATGGATTGAATTTGTAAAAGTAAATGAAGCAATAGAATTAGGCCGCTATTTTTTAGGTGACAATTAATTAATAAAATAAAAAAAGGACAGCAAAATGAGTAAATATAGAAAAGTTATTAACCTCCTTCAAGACCCACTTAATGAACGCATTCCCTACGATTTGACTATTACGGGAATCAATTACAGTGATATACCTGAGGCTTATAGGAAGGGTCGATATGGCATAGATTGCCAAATTGATAATATTCCAGGTTGTTACACTGAAGATGGTGAGAAATGGTACAGTGTGCATGACAGCAGAAAAAATATCATCGTAGCAATCATAGTTAAAATAGATTACTCCAGTAAGGTAACTCCTCGGTATGAACCTTATATCGTTTTCACTCCGATATGCCGACCATGTGCAACTCTCAAAGATGAACTAGAGGTCGTCTGTTATACCAAATGGAATTGTTATAGACCAATCTATGCAAATTCACCAAAGACTCTCCAGGAATGCATTGATAAAGTAACGAACATAAATGGAGAATACTTGTAATGAAGAAGATAAACCTACCAAACCTTCAAAATAAGGTCCGTAAAGGCTACATAGCCTATTATTACAGATTTGTTCTTGAAGGTAGTGAGAAATTTATCGCATTAGGTGATTCAAAAAGTAATACGGTCACCCAGGTTAAACTGCGATATGTTCAAGCTCAAAACAAGGCTTTTAATCTTAAGCATGGTTTAGAACCAGTGGTATTAGATGCTCCTAGTGATGAACAGCAACCTATCTTACTGGCTGATGTGTTTGACCCCTGGGTCGCTCATGAAAAGAATCGCTCCAGGACTTGGATGAGAGATATCTATAATCTTAAGCATTTTATCGCTTTTTTTGGTAAAGAATCAGACTGGGTCAATAACAGAGTATCAAAAGATTGTAAAATTGATTTAGCCGCATTGACATCATCAGATATTAATGATTTCTATGGCCATCAATATGTGCAAGGTTACAAGACTGAAACAGTTGCTAAACGTCATAATTATCTTAATCCATTGTACACATGGTTAACAGATGAAAAGATTCTTAAGGATAATTATTACGCCAGGAAAGGCAAACTTAAAAAGCCAGGTGAAGATAAAACCCCTTACCAGGTATTGACCAGGGACCAAGCTGAGCTTATTGTAGATAATGCACCAAATGATTACACTAGAATACTTTGGACCATTATGCTTGATACAGCTTTGTCACCAGTTGATGCAAGAAATCTAAACGAGAAAAAGCATCACATAAATGGTATTGGTGACAATGGCGAAGTCATACCTTGCATTGTAACATCAAGACAAAAGACTGGTAAGTATAGTGCAATCTCAATCAGTGATAGGATTAGTAGCTTAGGAAGCCTTCTTTGGGACCTAGGTGGCTCTAAGTCTGACCAGGACAAGGCTAATACTAAGTTTGCAAAAGTCTGCAAAATTGTAGGTATAAAGCAAAATAAAGGTGAGAAGCTAAGCCAGTATTCATTCAGGCATTCATTAGCTACGCATCTTATTTCTAATGGTCACTCATTAGATTCAGTGCAAAGACAGCTAGGTCACACACTTGGCAGTAAAGTAACTCAAACTTACATAGCAAATCAAATTGCTAGCGAAGTATCAAAAACAAAAACAACCCTAAATGAAAGGACAGCATAGTCATGGTAGCAGTTAAAATAAAAAACAGTAGAACAGTCAGGATTTATGGAAAGTCAATAGACTCAAAATGGAACGCTTTTAATATCTTTGCCAAGTCACAAGGTAAACAACCAGGGCATTTACTTGGTGAGATATTTGAAAAGCATTTTACAGATAATCTGGTAGAGATTAGCGAGGCTTGTCATAATTATGTAAATAGTGAATTGATACCTGAAGAAGAATAAGCAAGTGACTTACTCATAAAAAAAGGCCCTAGCAATAGGGCTTTTTTGTTTATATTAAGATATGATTAATTGTAGTATCTGCGAAAAAGAAATTGAAGATAAACTAAGCAACAACGCTGAGCCTATTAACGATGGCCGTTGTTGTAATGAATGCAATGTCGAAGTAGTTGTGCCGACCAGGTTAAATCTAACACATTAATCTTCACTGGTATATCTTCTAATTAAATCTTGCCTACGTTGTACTCTGTTATAAAACTTCTTATCTTCGTATGCACCAGCCACCCAATAACAAAAGCCAATTCCAACAACAATAAAAACTAACATCGTACCCATAATTATTTTTCCTTTAATCTTTTTTCAATAATGCACGCATAGGTTAATTCAAGATATTGAATCAGGTCTTGAATTCTTCCAGATATATCTTCATCACTAAATTCTTTCCCAGTCTTAATATAATTAATAATACTGGACCAGTGCTTCTTCATAAAAATGCCCAAAACTTGTAAAGCATCTAAATCTAAATCATAAGCTGTTGCTTTAAAGTTAGCAAGGACATCCTGGTCCCCCCTAGATTCAGTATATTCTATTCTTTTCTTAGCCGCCTGAGAATCTCCTCGCTCTCTAAAATCAGCTATCAACTTATCATAATCAGATATATTCATTTAGGACCCTATTCCTCTCTTTTTATTAAGTTTGTTTTGCAATTGTTTAAGTCTTTCATGGCCAGCACTACCATAGTCAAACACACCGTCTTTCATCAGTTTTCGGTAGTAAGATACTTGCGTAGTTAAGCTCATAAGATTGTTTTCATTCATAAGGAAACTCCATGTATTGATAGAAGTAACGTCTGTACTTCTGTTGGTTATTTTTACTTGGTTTTAGTGCCAGACTTATACTGGCCTCATCGTTGTAAGGCACATAAGCAACAATATCTTTTTCCATGTAATAAACAGCTATTACATCTACTTTATTTTGTTTTGCGTACTTATGTAACCTTACTTCAATAGAAGTAAATGTTTTCATTTCTGTAATTGTTTTTACTTGAACCCTAACAAACTCTTTAGGTTTTTTTTCAATGATTAAATCACAGCCTTTTTCATCAACGACTGGTTTAAATATCTGGTAGTCATAGTTAGTAAGAAGGTCTTTAACAACAGCGGTTAAGCCAATCTCACCAATATGAACAGTGAAAGGTTTACGACTGCTCATCGCACCTATAACATTGTTTCTTTTTTAAACCAAAAGATGGGAAATCTTGATAGAATTCTATCTTGGGTCCTTTTACCATTTCCCAGGAAAGAGAGCAAGTTTGGCAGTGGTATAAAGTATCTTCGTTCGTAAAATTCTTGTGACTAACATATCTATCTGGATACTCTCGGCTTCGTTCAATCTGCTCAATGACCCAACTAACCCCGTAAGATTTCTTCGACATCAATACCCTCTGCAATAGCTTCACCGACTAATCTTGTAACTGACTCAAGTGGTAGTGATACAAAAGCTTGCATTCTGTCGCCACGATATACCACACCGATTTCAGTTTTCTCAGGCACCAACCAGCTGGGTATCCTAGTACGTCTCTTACAACCAAGCCACACGCCAGCAACTTCAATATCTCCTTTTTCATGATTCGCTCCTCCTCTGTCTCTGTTAAAACAACTTACCGAGTATGTCTTGAAGGCTCTCACTGTCTCCCGTTGAAGTTCCGCTCCTCGTTGACGATTCCTTCGGCCTCTCCTGACGTTCTCTGGTTTCTTCTCTTTTGGCATAAATATCCTCTTTAGGTTTTGGTAGTGGTTTAATTATTGATTTAGCTCTTGTGTTGTGCCAATCATGACCGCAAGTACAGCCTTTTTTTATATCCCAAGTATTCTTAGCAAAGCATGATGTCGCATAGTTACTGCATTTAACATTATGGCAGTAGACAAGGTAATCTCCAGAAGTAGCAACTTTGAACTCTTGTTGCTCTTTAGCTTTTGGCTGGTCCTTCATCCTTCTCTTCCAATTTGCGGCCGCCATCCGCCAGTTCTTTATCTTAGCCTTTCCACTAAACCACCCAGTCATCTCATAGTAATTATAAAAAGTCTTTGCTTCAGACATGGGAATGTCTTTTTCTTTAAAATAATCAATTACCATATCTAAGTCTTTAGGCTTAGCAGTATAGCTAACAGACTTACCCCTACTAACCCTACTAGTAGAAGGCTTTTTTGCATCTTTTTGCAAAATATTATAATTAGTATTTGTATTATTATTATTACTAGTACTATTATTAATAATATTATAATTATTACTACTATTAGTACTATTAGTACGCCCCCCAAAAAAGGAATCATACAAACTGCTATCTTCAATTACCTCTTGAGTCATAGTTGTTTCAGGTTCCAATGGTTTGACCAGGAGAGATATGCGAGTCATTCTTGATTCATTATTGATGCAACATTGATTCATGGTGACTAACTTTTTAAGGAATCTATTGACGGCAGACTGGGTCCAATTTATTGATTCAGCTATCTTTCGTTGGCTCATGATAAATTCATTGTCTTTTAACGTAACCATAGTTCCATTTAAAAACTTTGTTTCACCGCCCATTGAATCAGCCCAAACCATGAATTGTATATAAGCTTGAGCTTCGCTGTATGGCTTATCATTATTCCATAAATCGCCATTTATTAATTCAATTGGTATAGTTATACCCTTATCCAACGACAACCTCAGAAATAGGTATTATGACTAGCTTGCTAGCATTCTTATCACCGCCCATGATTACATGATTGCGATGCATGTGTATAGCCGCTAATCTTTTGAGCCGCTGAAGAGATATTATCAACATCAACGGCTCTCGCTTGGGGATGCGTATATTAAAAAGCCACCAATCAGCTTCACTGGTTTGTATACCGCTAGGCTTACCAAAGCATTCTATTTCAATGGCAAGGTTACCAGTCTTATATGCTTTAAAATCTGTTTTTACTTCTAACTTACCAGTTAGTATCTCTAAGGCTTCAACTTCGCCATTAAGACCCCTTAAAAGGTCTATATCAAAGTTCTGTGCTTTATTATTACCGTAACGTAACTGGGCTAGTAAGTTTTCTATCTGGTCTGTAGTTAAATTTAGTTTTAGTTCTGGCATGTGGTATGTGCTTTCTTCTATAAGGGGATGCATTGGAAATCAATAAGGACAATAAAACCATCACACCCCCCTATTTCTCACTATGGAGCAATTCTATAAATTTGTGATTGACTTCAATATAACTTTCCCATATACGGTGAGCCATATCAGTGTCATAACCCTCAACGTCTGTTAAGAATTCTATCATATCATGAATATCGACATAGCCAGAGACTTGCTCGGGCGTATGTTGTTCCTCTACATAATCACTTATCCTTGGAAATACATCATCACATATTTTATCAAAGACTATGTCGAATTCAGTAATCATCACTTAGAAAGGTATATTGTCGTCACTTTCGTTTTTCTTAGCGATTTTAATATTCAAAGTGGTCTTACCATCCTTACCCTGATTCTTCCATAGGCTTATAGAAAGCTTCTTCTCAGAAGGGATAGCAGAATAATCAATCTGCTTTTTTCCATCAACCATTTTAGAAACAGCTTCAAGGTCCGCAACAGTATTAACTGTTCCCTTAAAGTCTGGGTCTGAAGGACTCTTCTTGTCCTCGTTTGGCCAGAGTTTACCCTGGTACTTATCTTCGTATGATGCCATTTTATTTCGGCTCCTTTGTTATGTTTAAAGAAAACTTTTTCGGTAGCCTTTGCTTTGTCTTAGGCTGTTTAAACTTTTGATTAGATTCCCATAAGTCGTATAGCTTGACTACTCTATTCATAAGGAATTTTGCATCTTCAGTAAAGTCACCGCCCTTATTTCGTATAACCTTTACTTTCATCTTACCTGGCTTTACTTCACCTTTCCATCTACCCTGACAGTAAAGAACCCCAAGGGCTCCTACCTTTACCTTGTATATTTTTTCTAGTAGTATTGCATAAGCCATGCACTGCACAAAATGCTTTTCGTTTTCATTACCAGTTTTAAGGTCAGCCATCATTATAATTTCTTTATCCTGGCGTTTGTTGTATATATTAAGGACTAAATCAGCTGTACCAGCATAAGGGACATCTGGATGCCACATCATTATTTCTGATTTTAGAATGGTGGGTTTGTGTTCTTCGTACCAGGCAATGTAACCCATCAACATTTTTTTAATAAGCTCTACAGCTTCCCATTTATTAGGATAAATTAAACGCCACCTTATATCATAATAGTTATCCAGCGTATCAACAATCCATTCTTCAGTGACTTCCTTACCCTCATTCATGTAATCCACACCAGAATGACCAATAGTTCCTAAGATAGCAGTTGTTGGGCCTATGATGTCTGACCACTTACCATTATTCTTAAACCAATCTGTTAATCCTGGGGATGATTCAATATTGGCCACATTGGTCCAGGATGGTTTTAAAGGATTGTCATATTGATTAAACACATCTAAATCAGTAGGACCGTAAAAGCGGCCACCTGATGTATTAAATCGTTTATTGTCTATAGATTTCTTAAAATCAAGCTTAGGCATTTGTCACCGCCTTAGACTCAAGCCAAATTTCAAAATCAGCTTTTTTAATTCTTATTAGTTTATTTGATAATCTAAGATGTGGTAACTCCCCATGTGTTACTTTGTGATATACCACCTTATAGTCCACTCCTAATATTTCAGATATGTCTCGTATACTGTAGAATTCAGACTCTCTTCTTTGTCTCATATATGATGCCTTTGATTATGTGGTTAATTAATACCATATCATACCTCGAAATAGTATTATAGTGTTATATAATATTAATATTTAATACAATTATACTGCAAGTTGTATTATAAAATAATTTAAGGAACGTATTGCAACAGTATGTTATAATATGGTATAATAAGGTAAGGACAGCATATTATATAAGGACAATTGATATGAGTACTAATTATAGTAAAGTGTTAAAAATTATTAGAATAGAAAGAGGTATAACTCAAAGAATTTTAGCTAAAGAACTAAGTCTTTCGCCTGGCTCTATCTATAAATACGAAAACAATGTTATGCGGCCAGGTGCCAATGTCATTGATAGAATAACTTCATATTGTAAAGAAAATGAATTAATAGAAGCAACTCGTCTAATTAATGACGCTTCTAGTATTGATTCATGGTCTAAGCAAGATGGGGAAAATAAAGAAGGAGAACTAACCATGAATCAGCAAAATAGACTAATAGATTATCAAGAAAGCGAGATACAGCAGTTAAAACAAGAAAATCTAGCATTGAAAAAAAATAATAGCATGGCGATAGATGGCATGTTGGATACGAGTTATCAATTTTCCATGAATTGTGAATTTGAACTTAGTATATCAACATTATCTGTAAAAATTAAATACACAAAGGCAATTTCAAATTTTGATTACATAGTTAAAAAGCTAGGTTACAGTAAAGATACTTTAAGTAATG
>Ga0209337_1000335_pt1 | contig 37296 bp, 39 predicted proteins | sample LinPmetageLP53_FD_184044 | JGI IMG/M metagenome (GOLD analysis project Ga0209337, IMG submission 184044) | Marine viral communities from the Pacific Ocean - LP-53 (SPAdes) (version 2) | ecosystem: Environmental > Aquatic > Marine > Oceanic | place: Pacific Ocean | collected 2010-02-08
TGGTGACGGTGCAACCGCAGGTGTAGTGTATAAACTACTAGCTCTTTGTGTCATCAGAAAACTCCTAAAAAACGTTGTGGGCGGGCAATCGGACTAAAACCCTTTACCATCCCGCCACGTGCCATTCGCTTGGCTGGAGTTTCCCCAGCCTCAGACAAAGCAATAGCAACTGCTTGATTTTGTTTATAGCCTTCGTCCATCAATTTCTTAATGTTATGGCTTTTTGTTTTGTTGCTACTACCCTTCTTTAATGGCATTTTAACAACCTATATAACTTCCGCCTCTTTTCGCAGCACCCATGCCACGAGCGGTTTCTTTTCTAATTGGGGCAGCAAAAGTACCCGACGCGGATGTCGATACTTTAACTTCAGCAGTCTTTCCATAAGGAATACGGCCTTGGTTGTCTATTTGTGCATAAGGCACTGCTTTTGGTCCATCCTTCGGGGCGGAACCATTTACTTTAATTTTACGTGGTTTCATTGCCATTTTAATTGTCTCCTGATTGTTTCAATATTTCACGCTCCATTGCAGACTGGATACGTGCTTTCGTTTGGTTCTCTTGCGAAGCCAAACGTTGACCAAACTGTTCCTGACGCGCTTGCTGATTCTGAGCATCCAACTCCAGCTTGGCTTGGTCGATTTGTTGATCCGCTTCGTCAGAAGAAGCTTTAATCTGTAGCTCCTGTTCTTTCAACGCGATTAACGGATCAGGTGTTCCAGCCCCTGACATTTCGCCAGACATCTGTTTAACCTGCTGCAATCCTTCGGCAACAAACTGAGCAGTCATTTTCTCAATCTCTAACATCTCTTCGTCAGAGGCGGGCTGACCACCTTTTTGTTGTACTTGTTGTAAATATGCAACCGCAGCTTGTTCTTTAGCCGCAATCTGCACATGCTCCATAATATGTTTCTGTAACGTTATGGCTACAGGAGGCATACCACCAACCATAGGTGAAGAGCCAAATACCAAGTGCGCCGTAATATGTGCTTGATGGTTCTGACCTTCAAACGCATGTAACGGAAGCATATCCAAAGCATTAATGTTTTCTTGTGCTGGATCAATCGGTTTAGGTTCCTCCGACGGAGTTGCCTTCATTATACGATCTACATCCGTTACACCAAGCGCCTCATACATATCACGATACACTTCATTGATATTATGTATTTCTGGAGCTTGTGTGGCAAGTTGCAGTTTAGTTTGCGCCAACATAATACGTTGAGCCTGACTAAATATATTAGGATTACTAACCGGTAATACATCTACGCGGTCATCAAAATCCTCTCGCATGATTGTTTCGTCGCCACCGGGGACAGTATACGGATACTGCTGTGGCAAACTTTCTGACATTACACGAGCAAGAATCCTAAACTCTTGACGCATGGCATAATGCAGACGCTTATGGACAGCACTCATAACTCTTGAGCCCTGCTCCATCATAGCCATGGTAGTACCTACCGCAGCATTTTGATTTCCTTCGCCAACTTTAAGGTCCGTGATCGTCGCAAACCGTTGCGCGGCCTGTACAACAAACCCTAGAAGCTGAAACAATGTTTGATCGGGACCCTTGAAAGGCAACGGCATAAGACTGTCGCGAATAGCTCCGCCGGGCGCATCTACGTCCCTAAACTCACCGGGCTGTAGCGGATCATCGTCATCCCTGATCCGTAGTCCGCGGGCCTTGAACCCTGCCGGAAGGTTAGCAAGTGTACCAGCGTCAATTAATTGGCGTAGTGCAGAAGTCGCGGTTCGGGACAATCCACCAATCGTGTGGATCAGACCTAAACCATAAAAACCGAATCCCGGTAAAAACTTATAGTGTGTAAAATATTGTACTTTTTTCTTTAGCTCATCTTCTTCGGCGTAATTACGACGAACAGATAAAACCTGACCGTTGTCTTCGGATATAGTGACAACATAAGGAACCTTAATTCCTGTGAACTCGCCTTCTTCATCAACTTCTTCGTAACCCTCAAGGTCTAAGTCAACGTGGCATTCTAAAATTGTGCAGTCATAATCAATTTGATTAGGCTCCATGCCTTCAATACGGTCCATTTCACCGTCTAAATCAGACATTTCCTTCTGTGCAGGGATAACTTCTACGTCTAAATAGACCCCCGCAACCTGTCTTTTACGCAAATCATTAAGAGACATGCGTACAACTTGTGTAATATTAGGGCATGTTTCGAGGTCCGCGGTCTCATAAGGAACAACTAAGTTCTCCGCAGGGACAAATTTAGATACGGCTCGACCCAATGTTTCCTCATAATACGTCTTTTTAAACGTAGAACCCGCTAATGGGAGATAAAATAACATTTGGTCCATGTCTGGCGTATACTCTTCCATTACATTTGTTATGTAATAGTTCATAAACTGCTTAACACGTGACGCTTGTTGGTTCTTAGAGGCTGTTTCTTTACCCATAACCACGGTCCTAACGGGACCCGCAGCCGGTAATAACTCATTAAAGGCTTGTGCTTGAAACTGTGTAGCTGCTTCAGCTAAAAGAGGGTGAGTTACACCAGAGGCTCCACGGAAAGGCTGTGTGCGCTCATCATAAGTGAAACCTAATAGCTCTAAACCATTGGTATAGGCATCTTCCCATTCTTGACGACTGGCTTTGTTAGCATCAAACTCGGCTAAAAGATCACTAGAAATACGCGATAGTTCGCGGTCCGGTATCTCTTCAGCAAGGTTTGCATAAAAATCTTCGTTTACCCCACGCTGGTCCTGTGGATCAAAGTCAACGACTACTCCACCGTCATCTTCTGGTAGGATTTCAATAGAACCAATGTCATCGGAATCTATTTCCGCCATTATAACTCCAGAACTATCTGGTATTTCTATCTCTAACTCCGCCGCTAAATCGTCGGGGTCTAGTTGAGATGGAACATCCATCAATCCTGCGTTTGGTTTACCATTTGCCATTGCCGCTCCTAATGATCTGAGATGAAGTAACCATACTTATCACGAGGGAAATACAAGTCCATAGACCCTTTAGGGCTTTCAAACCGTCTTTCATCTCCATCTCTTTGCATAATTGCTTCTAATTGTTTAAATATTGTAGCATCAACTTGACTCGCTAGTTCGGCAGGCGTTAAATTTATGCCCGACTGACGTATTAAAGAGGCTCCCACCGCATTATTACGCTTATCCATAGCACGATGTAAACGATTTGATGCACTAAAATCTTCACTCATGTTACCAACAGTCATCGCCGTGTTCGGTCCGTACTCCCTTGCAACCATTCCAGTGCCAAGCGCATGGGCTCGTGCATCTTCTAGTTCTTGAGGGGTGGGCAAGTCTTCTCGGCCCATGGGCCGCGCATGACGGTTCGGTCCGTCAACAGGATTTTGAACTGCCGGATAACCATACTCTTCGAGCTTTTCAAAGAAAGGTTGGCCTTCTGGATAATATGTTTCTTGGGACTCTTGTCCGGGACGACCAGAGGCCCGCATCTCGTCTTGCTTGTTAGCATCAAACTGTGTGGCACCTTCTGTGCCCATAAACGGAACAAGTTGATCTTTAAAGAAAGTACCTAAACCACGCTCCATATTCATGCGTTCAGGAAGTATAGGACCCTCACCTTCTAGAGTGACAGCAGCACCACCGTCTTCAAAGTAAGAGACGAAACCGCCTGCTCCAAGATTTACGGCTGCACTATTCATTTGGTGGGCCTTCCATTAAAAAAAGTTAATAATACGCTTTCACTTTAGCAGAATTTTCTTCATCTTCCCAGTCATCTGTTGGCAGTTGAACGAAATTACCTTGTCTATAGCGCATAAGCGCCTGCGTCATACTATCAACCAAATCATCATGTTCCCCATTCGGAAACGCCGCGACCTCTTCTATCAACTCGTCAGAAAAAGTTTCATCGGGGGCCCAAACCATACCAGCCTCAAATAAAGGTGATACACTATGAACTCTACTCACCTTATCGTTACCACGGCTCGGTGTAAAGTTTACAACAGGTATTCCCATATTTCTTAATTCCTGCGTCAAAGGGGTCCCTGAAGCTTTCGCCTCAACAATAACAGTATCTGGTTCCCAAAACTTATAGTTGTCAAGCGCAACTTGCTTTAGCTCCGGAAAGTCCCAACGACCTTTCTGACTATCTAACAAAATTAAATTAGGACCCGAACCACCTTCATTGGGATAAAATACCCCCCACGTTGTGATCGCAGAATAGTCAGCCGTTTCTTTCTTACTAAAAGCAGTATCGTAACTTTGAATCACATATTCTAAATGGGGGACCCGCTCTTTATCCCACAACTTCCACCACTCACGACGAATGATCGCATTTTCCTCACCCGTAGGATTTTGCTGATACTGCGCGTTCCACTTAGACGGAGGAATTGACGCCTTAACCGCAGTCAGATCATCTAAACTCCAATACTCTGGCCAGCACGGAGTCCCATCCTCGAAAATTGCAGGTAGCTCAACAACCTCCCATTGATCGGCAAGTGGGTCTTTGGCCATGGCCCGTAGTAATTGGCCCGTCATGTCCTTCTCAGACCACCTAGTTTGAACCAATACAATCGAACCGCCCGGCTGTAAACGCTGTCTAGGACCACCTGTGTACCAATCCCAAGCATCCTCAAAGCCACTGCTGCTCATAGCAGTCTGCTCAGAGTGCGGATCATCAATAATCACTAAATCACCACCACGACCCGCTAAGTTTGAGCCAACACCTACCGCATAGTACATACCACCTTTGTTCGTGTCCCACCGCCCAGAGGCCTTACTGTCCGCAGCAAGCTTAACTTCCGGGAATATTTCTTTAAATTCGTCACTCTCAATCAAGTTTTTTGTCTTACGACCAAAGTTTACCGCCAACTCTGTCGTGTGCGTTGCCTGAATAATCTTCATTTTAGAGTTACGGCCCATCATCCATGCCGGAAACAAGAAGGATGCAAACTCAGACTTCGTGTGCCGCGGTGCCATGTTGATAATCAGACGCTTTAACTCGCCACGAGCTACACGATCTAACTTCTCAGCAATGATTTTATGGTGCCTACCTGCAATGAAATCGGGCCAAACTGTTTTAACAAAAGTTAAAAAATCATCTTGGCACTTCTCGTTCTTCTCAAGCTGCGCAAGCCGAAGCTCAAGCTTCAGTTTTTTCTCTTCTAACAATACATTTTTTGCCACACTCATAGGGGTCCCTATCTAATTTTTCACACGCAGTTTTTAATGTTTCACGTGAAACAATCACGATGTTCCACGTGGAACATAACACGTATTATATGCGATTTTAAGCACAAATATAAGACAGTTAATCTTATTTCAAATAACTGATGAATATTTGAGAGAAACATGGCCCTAGCCTCCGCAGGCAGCCGCGGGGGCCGGGGTCGCTGGATCGAGTCGAATTGGCCACGATCTGCGCCATTTGACCCGATAGCCGGGGGACCCTGCGCAATGTGCGCGGCCCTCTGCCCATCGGCAGCGGGCACCGTTCCGGGGATAACTGGCACCGGCCACGCTGGACCGGGCGCGGGTTAACTTTCACCGGCTGGGGTCCGGGGTTCGGGAACCGGGAACCGGGGCCAACTGCCACCGGCTGGGGTCCAGTAGCCCGCCGCCATCGGCCCGGTAAGTTTGGGCAGGGGTGCAAGGGGCGCGGCCCGCCGTATTTAACTGTTTAACACGGACATAAAAAAGCCCGCACGTTGGCGGGCTTAGTGGGGCACTGGGGCGGCTTTAGAACTCGAAGCCAACCCAAACAAGCTGCGAGCCTTTAAGCATGATGTCGCGGCTTATATCGTCCCAATCGTCGCAGCGGTAGCGTTTATAGCTGCGGTCATATTCGCCCCGCGTGTAAGTCTTTTTAGCGTCCAGCTTGCGGCGTAGGAACTCACCGCGGGGGACATCTTTTAACGGCATCTGCTGGATAGTGTCGATCATGCGGCACCCCCTGCGATGATGGTTACCCGGTCATTCTCGCCAACATCAAACAAGCCCCCGGCAGTAATTACCCGCTGCGAATGGTCCCGCTGGCAAAAGCCAAACGGTGCGCCCAATTCGTCGCAAATACCATTTAAGCGTTCGCGGGTTGTGACAGTGCCCCAGCCTGCGAGGGTGACCCACACGCTGCCGTCATCTTCCCGCTGCGCGATGCGGTTACCATGTAGCCAAACGGTGCGCCCGTCGGTTTCAGTGCGGGCAGCTTTTGCAGCTTCACCCCGTGCGAATGCTTGCGCGATCTTTTTGGTTTCTTTTCTCATTGTTTAAATCTCCGTAGTGAACACGCGGCCACCGCGGCCCCGATGTATAGGATTATACGCGATAGATCGCATAGATGTAAACAGGCAAAAAAAAGCCCGCACAATGGCGGGCCTTTAAGAGTTACCGGGGACGGGTTTAGGTTAACCATTGAAAGCCCCCCAAGTGCTGGCCGACCACGGGCCGGTTATTAGCGCGTCAATTTCGGCAGCGGTTAAAGGGTAGCTGCGGCCCGCCCGGTCGAACCGTTCGCCATCAACTACCACTGATAGGCTGCTAGTATCCCCGCGAGGGTCACCGTTAAACCAAACGGAAAAACGCGAAACCCTGCCGGGAATTTTTACCCCGTGAAAATAATGTGTCGCCTTCATTAGTCAAACCTCGATATTTTAGTTTCACGGGTTGCACGGTCGCGGATCGCCGCTATTCCGTACTCATAAACAAAGCACTCAAAGCCCTCGAAGATGTAACGCGCCAGCGGTGCCAGTGCTTCGTCTTCGTCATGTTCGCTTTGATAGGTGCCGTTATGATCATCAACGGTTCCCTTGTATGGGTACGCGTTAAAGCCGCCGAACTGGTAAGCGTCATCCATACCCGACGCGATGGCGTCCAGTGTTAAGGGTGAAGCCATTAGGCAAGCTTGACAAAAGAAGTCAGGGATTAGGCCGCAAGCTTCCGCCAGTTGCGCTGGCGTTGCCCCGCCTAGGTCTTCGCTTTGCGCTGGGTTATAGACGCGATCCAATACCACGTCCGACGGTCTTAATTTCATTTCTATTACATTGCCCATAATATTTACTCCGTAATTGCGGCGGCTTTATTGCCCCCGTGTATGGGATTATATGGGATAACTTTATAGAAAGTAAAGCCCCATAAAAAAAGCCCGCACAACGGCGGGCCTTAGTTACTATTAAGAAAGCTTAAACGCTCAAGGTCAATTCCAATTCAAAGTTTGAATAATCAACGTCGACGCAAACATCCCCGTCGTTTATTAATTCTTTGAGAACGTTGCGGATATGTTCGTCGCTGTTTGGTTCGGTTTCTAACCGTTCCGATATACGGCGATCAATAAACCGCTCGATCTCATTAAGCAAAGAATGCCCCGCGCTATCTTTAAAGCTTTGGACCTGCGCCGACATTTCGGAAACGTTGCGCTCAAGCTGGACCGCATAATCGCGCAAGTTTTTAAGGTCCGCCGCGGCGGCTCTAATATCTTTGCCGGTCTCTTCTAATCCGTCGGCTAAGTATAGCGCCGCTAATCCGTCTAGGTGGTCTAGGTCTGTTTTTAAGTCAATCATTTTAATTACTCCGTAGGTTAAGGTTAAACGGCCTGCCCGCCGTCGTATGGGATTATATGGGATAACTTTGTAAAAAGTAAAGACATAAAAAAAGCCCGCACAATGGCGGGCCTTTTCGGTTTAGCTGTTTAGAGTTTATGCGGTCACTTTATCCAGCAATGCGCCCGCTTTCTTTTCAATCTCTATTCGCGCATCTTGGTGCGGTATATCTCGCGCTATTGCGGTGATCGCCTGCGCCGCATCCCAAACCGTTTCAACCGGTCGGCCCTCTTCAGACATATGACGGGCGGCGGCGGCTTTCGCCATGCGTCCAGATAATCCGGCGCGTTTGCTCAAAAACTCTAAGCGGCTTTCGTCATCCGTCGCAATCTTGGCAGCTTTCGCGGCTTGAACGCCCTCGACAAATGTAGCGGTCGCACCATGCGCAAAGCTTTCCAAAGCTGGGCGGGCTTCCATGGCGAAGCGATCCGGCGCGAATTTAGTGTGACGGATTTTAATTTCGCTAAAGTTCTCGACGCCCCAAAGGTTTCGATTCATGCAAACCCCGCGCAAATACATCGCCGCAATTCCTGCCGTTTTGCTGCCGGTCTCACTGTTCCAAGCGTAGAACCCGCGGAACATTAGATCGGGCTCGCCGTTAGCAAGCTTGCCGACTTCAATAGGGTTTCGATCATCCACAAGGAAAACAAAAACATCGCGATCACTTGCGAACAATGTTGTCGTGTCATTAGTAACGGGTATTTCTGGGTCATATACCGCCATACCGTCGCGGCTCCCCGTCATCATGCCCGGCACTTTCCAACGTCCGCCAGATTGATCTACTAATCTTTTAATGGGTTCCAATATTTCCCAGTCATAAATACGCCCATAGTCTGGCCCCGTCGCGGCTCTAAGTTCGCCGCCATCGTTTTGACTGCCGAAAACCTTTATCAGTTCTTTACCCCGGTTATATTTCAAACCCCATTGAATGCAATCCGCTGCCAACGGTGCGGGCAAGTCTTTAAGGTAACCGGCAGGCGCTCCGGCAAGCTGGGACAATTGTCCAAAGCTCCAATTTGTTGGGCTGTTAACATGTTCCCGGTGATTGTCGTCGGCGTACTCAATCCGCAAATCTCCGCGGCTAGGGTTCGCTTCGTCAAATTCTCCAACAATCTGGATTTTATGAGTGTCAACCGTGCGGCTGGTCATTAGGGCGGCGTCGTTCTTTTTATATGCCAACATACTGTCGAGCGATAAAAACTTTTGATCGTCAGGGCGGTTATACCACTGTGAAGATACTGCGGAATTGCCAATCCCGTGCGCTAAAGCGTTAGTTTGATAAGTCATATTATGTTCTCCGTAAAAACAAAATGGGGGCGGAATTGCTCCCACCCCCATAATATCGCATATCTTCTTATAGTTGTAAAGCTAATATTTAAAAAAGTTATCTGCGCCTTCGAACACGCTGCCGGGACTTAACTGGCTTACGATTGGGTTGGCGGTTGCGCCTATCCAACTCTTCGAGTGTTTCGCTGCCATAAATTAAACGGCTAATAAACCTTAGAATAAACATTTTACCCCCAGTCTTTTTGAATGCCGGTCTTTTTCAATTGATTGCATTGTCATCCTCCGTAGTTTTGTTGACTATGGGATTGTATGCGATGTTGTGGGACAGATCAAGGTGAAAACTTCGGTCCAGTCTATTTTGCCTGCTATGTGGTGGTAAGGTTCAACCTTCAAACCCTCCATCTTTAAATCTACCGCATCAGCACCTTTGAACAAAAACATTTGTTCGGGTTGGTTTTTAGTCTTATGTTTTTTAACCATGACCCAGACGCTGCCGTGCCCATGATTAGTTAGCCAAGCGACTTGGTGCGGTCGCAAGTCTACCGCATTGCCTGCGGTCGCTTTCAATTCTACAAAGTGAAAATTGCCAAACTCATCTAACAAAACTACGTCAGGCACTCCGGGCATAGCCCACGTTTCTAACCGGGTTGCTTTAATGTTGCGTCCGGTTTTCTCCATCCCCGTCTTCATCTGCCTCCAAAAGTCGGCCTCTCGCTTTGTCGCGGTTTTGGGGATTGCTCTCTCTTTCGGGAGTAACGTCGATAGTAATCGGGGCATAGCTTTGTTTTAACTCCTTGAGTGCTTTTAAGACTTCATCTTTATTCATGCCGTCGATGCTGCCTGTTCTAATTTCACTCTTACTTACATAAATGTCACCTTGCGCTTGCCCTCGCCGGTACTCTGCTTGAACGGCGGCACTGTATGCCCCGTTATTTAGTGCCATATCCCGGATCGTTTGCAGGTCCCTTAGATGGCGTTGGTAGTTAACCCCAAACTTTTCGTCCAGTTCTGCACGATAAGCTTGGATAGCGTGTACTACGTGCGGGCTGATGTTTGGGTTTGTTAGCTCATACGCTCTAGTGTGAGCGGAGCTTACGGGGTAACCAGCATTGATCGCGGCCTCCCTCATAGTAATTTGCCCATCTTTCGAAACCAGTTCTTTTACAAACAGTTCCTGCTTGCGGGTCAAAGGTTGTGCTTTAGTTGCTCTAGGCCTGCCCGCTTTCTTTTTAGCGACAGTCTTAATAGATTTGCTTGTCATACAATACTCCAGTTATTAAACGATAGTTTGCCACAAACTAGAACGCTTTTACATATATAGGAAGTAAAATATATTTTAAATAAAAAAAACTTTCAGGCCCTTATACGCAGTCTGCTCCCTTATGGTTACATAAACTCTGGTACGGTTACATATTTGTTTTTAACTTATGTAACTGTAAATCTCTATATATAACATAGGCTTAACTGCTCCGGTTACACGGTTACACCGGTTACACCTATTTTAACAAAACTTTTTTATTTTCTATTTATATCTCTATATAGTAGATGGTGTGTTAAGTGTGCCCCGTGGGCCGTGGATCACGTTATAATGTCCATGGTCAGCCCTCTATGCACGTCTTGCAGGCGTTCTTGCTTGCTTCCCCTATGTCGTCGGGGGGCGGGCCACCTTATAGAACAGGTATCTTTAATGGAAAAAGTGTTGGTATTTGCACTTATCGTTGAGATTATGGCTAATGGTGCGGTGACCGACAAAGATGCGGTGACCGACAAAAGCGAGTATGGTTTCTGGCGCGATGTCAACGATTGTGTTTACTTTGCGCGAGCGTTATCTCTTCAGTTCCAAGATGTACGGGACTTTGATATTCCTATAAAAGCTTATTGCGTACCCAAGTTTGTCGATGAAGACGTAGAAATTTTCTAACCCTTGAACACCAATACGGCCAGCCCGGACAGTAATCCACCTACCGCAGCTAATACGAGGTGCTTATTCTTTTTGTACCATGGTCCGAGTTCCGCGATAGCTGGTGGAATATCTTCGTGCCAGTGTTCGTCGGTCGTTTCTGGTGGTGTAATGACGATTAACTCAGCGTCTTTTGCTTTGGTTAGGTTTACAAGCAGCATATGGTCGCAGATTATTTTTTCATCCCAACGGTTCACGAGCTTTGGTCCGCGGTTTGCGGTGGTCGGTACTTTGATGGGTTTAGGAAAGTCCCCGGATTTTATTTTCCGATAGATAGTTGGTGTAGACATACGTGCGATCTCGCACACTTCATCTATGGTGAGTAGCTTTTTCATTACGGTCTCCGTTTAAGTTAGTAGCACCCACAGTGTATGGGATTTTATCTATAAAAGTCAACCACGTAGTATCCGTTGCCAAGCCTTCTCTACTTCGAGGGTTTGTTGTTGTTTTTCTTTCTCGGACAACGACTCGTCTTTTGCAATTTGTACGAGGGTTATGTTAACTAAACGGTTGATCCTACTAATGGACCACGTGTAGCTCATTTCTTCTATTCGCTTCTCGGCTTCCATGTGTCCACCTCCGCGTACCATTTGCCACCTTTGCTTTCCTTAACCTGAACGTTAATCCATTCGTCGGTCTGGCCCGTGAGCCACGTTATGAGGTCCGCTCTTTTAATACTGATTGCGCACTTAACAAAGTCAGGTGCTTTCTCATTGGGTTTTTTAGCCATCAGGCCATCTACAAAATCTGCCATTTTCTTTCTCCTAAACGTAAAAGCCCCCCGCTGGGGGCAACCAAACGGGGGGCAGGTTCAACTACGGAGAACATGGTGTCGCCATGCTCAAGCGTAGTATAAACCGGTTAATATGGGATAAGCAACACTTAATCGCATACATGTAACTTAATCCTCGCAAGTGTCACAAGAACCACCGGGAAATTCTCCCGCGGACAATGGGTCTGTTATCTTCAAACCACAGTTGCTACACTTTCGCATAAGACTGTCTTCGGTCCTACCTAAATAAATTAGCTCTAGATTACATTTGGGGCAACGGTTAGCCACCAGCCTTTTATGTATCTGACCCTTCTCTTTTATTAAGTTCGCCATTGCTTTTACCTGCGTCCTTGTACCATTCAAAGACCAGCCGTAGCTGTCCTCCTATGGTTCTGCCTTCTGATTTTGACAGTTCTTTTATTTCTTCATAAACCTCTCGTGGTACGAGAATGCTTTTCCAACGTGTTGTGTCCATTTGTCCTTCTCCGATGCCCCCGGAATATATCTACGATATTATAGGAACATATAGAAGAATGCAAGAAAAACCCCCGATCCGAAGACCGAGGGTTAGTTTTTTTACTTCAGGTAGTACCCGTACACGCACCGGGTTCCGTCTCTTGAGCAATCGTGGGTGTCTTGTATGACTCCATCAATCACCGCAGTAAAATGTCTTGAGACACTTACGACCAAATGGCCTGACGGTAACTCATCTGCTTTCAGGTGTGTCTTACACCCGGAGCCGATCTGCATGGTGGGGGTCCAAGTAAATCCCAGTTCCAGCATGTAATCTTTAAACCACTTTCGTGTGGTAGAAATTCCATCACGTGCTGTCCGGGTTCTTTCACCTTTGTCGTGTTTCGATTTACGCTGCTTGGCGTTTCCTTCGGCTAGTCTGTCGTAGACTTGCTGGTAGGGTAGCCTTGCTGCTATGGCTATGGACCGGGTAACACAGTCGCCCGTGTCGCCTTTGTATCCTGCGGCCTTGCGGCCTCCGTCATTGTAAACGAACACAGGTGTAGGGTTGACTTCACTCATGGTGAACCTCCGTAGTTGATTAAATTGTCAAAGAGCGTGGGGATTTGCCCTCCCCAATCAACCGGGTCATTCCGATTGATATACGCACTTTAACATATTATCGCATACGTGTCAAGCTAACTTTTTACAAAGTTATTTAGCTTCTCCCCACGATGGTCCGATTTCGATATCACATTTGGACGGTACTTCGAGCGGTACAGCGTTCTCCATTACGTTAGCCACCACTTGAGCTTCTTCGACACTCTTCACCGACATAGCAAGTTCGTCGTGTATCTGAAGCATAGGCAGTATGCCTTGCTTGTAAAGATCGACCATTGCCTTCTTGGTCATGTCCGCGGCGGACGCTTGGATTAATCTGTTCAGCGCCTTGTAAGTGTATGCTCGTTTAAGGCGGGTCGTGGGCCCATACTCATCGACCGCGTCTTTGTAGGGCATAGCTTTGTTCATGGCAAACGTGTCTGGTTCCCACAGATCGAAGCGACACTTACGTCCAAGCAGCGAGGTCAGTGATCCGCCAGACGATTTCTCGTTCAGCCTGTTCATCACCCCAGTCATTAGTCCTTTAACAAAGGGCACCCTGTTGTGGTACTGCTTCGTTAATGCTTTGGCTTCATCCACCGACACGTCCAATTGCTCAGACATTTTGTTCACGCCCATCCCATAAATTAAACCTAAGTTAATTGTCTTGGCCTGCTTTCTGGGAATGTTAGCCATCTCGGCTACTAAGCTATGGAAGTCTGTTTCCGGATCATCGTTGTATGCTTTAACAAACTCTGCTGCACCCTCTAACGGTACACCTCGCGTTTTGCCGTAGACATGAGCATAATGTACCAAGATGCGCGGTTCCTGTTGCGAGAAGTCAATAGCCGCCCACTGTTCACCTTCCTCCGGAAGAAACAACGAACGAATCATTGGCCCCAGTTCTGGATCGCGGGCCGGGATTTGTTGCAAATTAGGATTAGACATGGAAATGCGGCCCGATACGGTTCCTCCATCGTCAGAACGGATTTGATTTATATGGGAATGTATTCGGCCATCAGCGTGGCAGTGTTTCATGATAGTGTTGATGAAGGTGCCGGATGTCTTGTTCAGATTCCTAGCCTGAGTGACGAGTTGGGCGAGGGGATGTTGATGCTCTTGCAGAAAGAGTTTAGTAAAGCTAGGTGCGCCTTTTTCTGTACGTGGATACTGGATGCCGACTTTGTCGAACGCTTTCGAGAGCGACTGAGCAGCCCAGATTTCTACATTACTCCCAGAAATGCGCTTGATCTCCTTCATGACTTCCCTTTCCCGCTTGAGAAGACTATCCCTAGTTCGCTCTACCCTGTCGCCGTTAACCCGGACGCCCCGCATGGTCATGTCCACAAGACATGGGAGCAGATCAAGTTCGAGATTAGCGACGTTCCACAAGTTTTCTTTGCCAAGTTGAACGGAGAAATAATTCCAGAGTTCGAGGGTGAGTTCGGCGTCACCTTCAGCGTAAGGTCCAACGTACATGGCTGGCATCTTCCACATTTCAGCTTTCGGATCGACACCAAACTCTCGCGCAGCCTCCACTAAACCTTTCTCAGATTTAACTTTGTTGAGGTGTTCATACGCCAACGCGTTCAAGCTGTAGCTGAAACGGTTTTCATCTAACAAAGAGGCAATGACCATGGTGTCAATGATGCGGCCTTTTACATCGAAGCCCATCTGTTTAATCCAGCCCAAGTCATACTGAGCGTTGTGCATGATCTTATCCGCAGGGCATTCAAAAACTTTCTTTAGCCATTTGTTAACCTGCTTTTCGTCTAAGTTACCACCACCGTAGTGACGTATAGGAATGTAACCAGACCAATCATCTACTGCAATGGCATAGCCCACCACTTCACCATCACCTGTTGGCCAACCGGGCCCATGCTTCTTTAGGTTAGGGTCTCGTGTTTCCACATCAATTGCGATCTTCTTTGCCGACGTAAGGTCGGGAAGTTCTAGAGGTGGTATCCACTCACTTTTTGGTGCGAACATTGCCATTTGTAGTTTTGCCATTTTCTTTTTCCCTATGAGTGAACTCTGCCCCAAGGGCCGTGTATCCTGCTTTATCTAGCCATGAATCAACATGGTCTATACTTTCTATTAAACGGCTGGTCTTCACCCAATCCATCATCAAAGCCACGTGTGCCGCGGTAAGATGACCATGCGAATCCAATGCTCCCTTAACTATTTCGTTCCACCCCACCGCGATACGTTTGTGATTGTGGTATGCGTCACCGTAATCTTTGGCACGTTGCCCATTAATAAGCTTCTCTGCTTGCCGCAGAAGTTCTTCTCGTTTCATTTTAATGTACCGTCTGGTTGAGGGGCCCATAGACTATCCAATCCTTTTCGTCGTTGTCCCATTTTAAAGTAAGACCGGGCATATCCTCATCTTTAATTAAAGGGTTTGACCAATCATTGAGAGTCGGGTCCACAACAGGCCCGTGTTCTTTTTCAACATCGCGTAACAATTTCTGGTATTTGGATAAAGTAATTTTTGTCATAGGTCATAACTCCGTGAAACATCTTCTGCGTCTACTATATACAAATTCTGTTTAGCACGAGTTACGGCAACATAGAAAATGCGGTGAGTATCGTCCGGGTGGCGTTGGAACTGGGTATCCGCTGCTGGACTAAGGTCCGTGAACAGCACAACATTATCGGCTTCACCACCTTTTGACCCGTGGATCGTGGACGCTGTAATGCGAGGGACGCCATTAAACTTCTCGCCCCTACGTAAAAGTGCCGTAACGTAAGCCCTGTCAGTATCAGGCAGCTTGTTCATAGCTTGGGACCAGATCATATCTTTGTTCGCAAGCAACCCCTGATCTTTTAAATTATCAAAAGTTAAAATGTCGTTGTCTTCTATTCCCGGTAGCTTCTTAAAGCCCCGCGTCAGTCTTTCTCCAACAGACATGTAGCTGTAAATAATGCGAGCCACCTTACCTGTTACTTCCTTACCTTTTCGTACCTGCTCCCAACCATTGACCGCTTCACTAACCTTCTCGCTTATAGACCGGTTGCCGCGGTAGTTGAACAGATACCCACTAGACTTTAGGTCGTGAGCTACAGGCGTTAGTTGATAGCCTGCCTGCGATAAAATTAACCAATCCCCTTGCGCCATATCTAAAGAATTGATAGTTGAGATACGCGTCACATTGCCGGGTTCTGATCGTGGTTTGTACTGCTTTGGAAAGCGCCTAGCAATGCGACGCACGACATTCTCTGCTACATCGTGGACCCGACTAGGGATACGATACGACTGCGAAAGTATCTCTGAACCTCCGGGTAAGTTAATAAAGTGGTCAACATCTGCACCAGCCCATCGGTAGATAGCTTGGTCATCATCACCTGCGCAGTACATCCTCTTGGACTTAGTATCTAGTAAGTGAGCTATGTCCCACTGCAATGGGGATAAATCCTGTGCCTCATCTAAGAAGCACAGATCAAAATCTGGGCAGAAAGTGTTACCGTTGGTAGCAAATTGTTCAAGCATGTCAGTAAAGTCATACAAACCCATGCTTTCTTTGTACTCTTTCAAGCACTTCGATACGTGGAAAACAGTGTTCCACTCCTCTTCTATATTGCTTTTGTTATACTCTTCACGAAGGTCTGACTTGCACAAACGAGATAAGTTAATTAAACCAAGGATAGGATCACTACTAGCCACCATGCTGGGCACATCATCATCTATTGAAGTATTCTTTTGAGCGCCTAGCTCGACACCGATAGCACGACTTAACTCACGGTAGTTCTCCTCCTGCATAACCTGCTCTGGGCGTATGTCAGACATAGTCAAAGCTAGACTGTGCAGGGTCCTGAAGAACACTAAGTCTTTTTTAGGATCAAGATTAAACCGTGCTGCCGCACGTTCTTTAGCTTCGTTAGCTGCTTTACGTGTGAAGGCAAGAAAAGCTATTCGATCCGGTGGAGTTCCGCTTTCAAGAGCTTTGTCTACCATGTTTAAAAGAGTCGTAGTCTTACCTGTACCGGGTGGTCCAAATATCCTATACATCTTTACGCTTCTCCCTGCTATAGATTTGTTGGACACGTTGCTTTGATATACACCAGAATTTAGCGACGGCTGTCATAGTCATACGCTCTTTGTCTATCATCTTGACTATCTCAGCGTCTCGCATCTTTCGGTGTACTTTATCAGGTACGCCTGCTATCAAAATGGAGCCTCCTCTTGGTTACCAAAGGCAGGTGTTTTTAAATCCACCTCTGCATTTTCAAAAGCAGGAATTTTCCACACTCGAACGGATCGGCCTTTGATCTTCAATACCATGCTGTCGCCGTTAATGTCTCTCAACCGCTGGGCAATCTTGTGGGATTTGTACTCAAAAAATTTATTCTTTTTCAAATAACTCTCAAAGTCTTTTAATCTGAAGTAAGTAACCTCTTCCTCTTCATCGGTCCAAGGGCGGCGTAACAAGATTTCTTCTTTATCCTGCGCCTGCTGAAGGTGACGGCAAAACTCTTCGAGGTAGTCGTAGAACTGTCCGCTTATACTGGCGTCTACAGCAACTTCCATGATCGCGCTTTCGTTGTCGCGCATCTCAGTTAACAGGGTGCTTATTCTGCTTTCCCATTGTTGCTTTGCTACGGAGCGTGGCATGAAATTAAGTTGTTCCATGCAAGCTTTTTGAAACAGGGGCTGGCTCATAAGAGCTTCTGTATCTAGCTCCAGAGGCTCGCCGTTAACGTCCATAAACCAAACCGGTGGGGTACTATTGTATTTGCGGAGATTAGCGATTGTAGCCCCTGCTACAGCCGCTCCTATGCCAAACTTACGTGTACGACACAGTTCTTTATTGCAATATGAATTTATTGGAGCGTCATTACATTTGTAGGCGTATTCTTTGCGTTCTAACTGCTTCGCAACTATGTTGACCTCTGATAGTGGCAATGGCGGAGACACGTACTCCATGTTGTACCGTAGAATTTCCGATTCCCAGCTATCCGGAAACGCTTTTCGTAGATAGACGCCGATATTAAATAGACCATTGTTTCTTCCACCTTCGCTAATTCTCTGCTTGCACAGAATTTGTAAACAGGGTGGACCGTCCTTTGCGATTATATCGTTCTCACCACTGTCGGTTACTTGTAGCTTAACAATTTCTTCTGGGGTTTGAGCGTATTTTTCGTATAGCTCATAAAATTCATTCAGATCGGCAGACGTGCCATCATCTAAAAAAGCGTAACGTAGACCGTTCTCATGATCGTAGTAAGGTAGGTTGAGAAAGTTTCCTACGTCACCGCGGTCTAAATGTAATTTGATTTGTTTGGGAAATATCTCACTCTCACCATAACCGAGAGCGGATGACATATGTTGCAAAGTCTTTTGCATGTCTTTTGCGGATACCCACTCCTTGGCAAACAAGAAGCAGTGTGCGCCACCGGATTTAGACCGGCATACTACTAAAGGTAATTTTAACTTTCTTACTTTTTCAACGAGATGTTTGTGATCTAGTGGATAAACGTCCACGTCGATACATCCCCAGACGCACTGGTTATTCTCGTTTATGGGGATGATACCCAATCCATTACCACTGCCGAGCAGGTGGTTTTCCCAAAGCTTCTTTGTTCGGGGTTCTCTTAGGACGCCAGCTTTGCCTTGGGCTTTGCCGTTCGCTCCTGTTTTTTCTATTTTGAAGTAGCCGTGGGCTTCCTTCAGACCATCAAAAATGGTCATAAACTTATCTACTGACATTGTGACCCCCATACGGAAAAAAAACGGCGAGGCTTTCGCCCCGCCGCACGACTAATTAAAACGGTACGTTACCTGCCGTTCCTTCGTCATCCGTATGTTTCACAACAACATCTCCTGCCGTGATACTCTCCGCAAACCCTTTAGCGCGGGTGTACAGAGTTCCATCATCAATGACACCATCCACTGACATTTCCCATCCATGCCAAGAACCTTTTGAGTTCTCTTCCTGTACGGTTTTTAAGTGGTAGATGTGAGAGAAACGAGGCGGTGTAAACGGCCCATTAGCTCCCTGCATTGACCGAGACGCCATCATGCTATTCCACTTGCGGCTCTTTTTAAGCTGCGTGGATTTCATCGCAATAAGGGCTGTCTCGTGTGACCCGTCTGCGTTGATTAACAGAACAAAATGCTGGTGTGTCTCTTCAATGTACTCACCATTGCCGTCAACAACGTATTCTTTGTTGTCATCGGCAGACCGTTCCGTTTTCGGACGTGCTTGTCCGGGCTCATAAATTGCCGTAGGCGCACCGCTTCCGCTGCCACGCGGAGCCCACTGAATAAACCTACGCTGGTAAGCACAAGGAACTACTCGAACCCCTTCTTTACCTTTGTATGGAATACCAGTTACGGTGTTATATATATCACCCTTACGAGCCGTTTCATTCTCATCCAATACCGGATCATTGCCAGAAAGAACCTTGAGAAATGGAAGTGCTAAATCCTCCGTTCCCATGTTCTCCATGCCCTGTCCTGCATCCTGCTCCATCATAGCGGGGTTAAATACCGCTATATCTTTTTTGCCAGCTTTGGCTATATCTTTTTTATTTGACATTATTTCTTACTCCCTTTTACATTTTTAATTACTGCGCGTTGACCTATCCATGCTCCAAACAATTCCATTGGAAAATCTTCTCCCGCCTCGCAACGCTCTTTTACAAAAGCACGAAGTGTTTGAGGATGAACCTCTGTTTTTTGTTCGGGGACATACCCTTGCGTTTGCGCAAACGCGGCAAAGGCTCCTGCTAAATCGTCTTCTCCACGGCCAAATTGACACAAGACAGTATTTTTAATAATGTCATCGTGCCCATGATCGCGTAGCCATTCATAGGCCTCTGGACGTTTATCAACAAGAATGGAAGCACCATAGGTTTGCTTAACCTCAACGGTAGAACCGTCATCTAGTGCAAATGAAGCTATGCCTATCTCTGCAAGCATCGCAGGCATCTCTTCATCCGTGAGTTTGATGTGACGTTTCTTGGCTGCTTTAAGGTCTCCCTCAAGAGCCGCAATAGTCTCTTCTTCATCACGGATTGTTCTGGCCAACGCGGCTATAGAAGTAAGCCCCTGCTGGTCAATTTTTTCAACGGATGATGCAGTCGTTTTTTCAAAGTCCTGCTCCATCATCTTACTAAGGTCACTCATCGTTTTTCTCCTTTCGTGGTTAAAGGCACCTTTCGGGCCTTGACAAATGTAGATATTATCTTATACCATACAGAAGTCAAGTAAATATTTCAATAGGGGCAAAAATGAAAAGCTACGAGTACGAAACTCAACCATACGATCACCAACGCCAAGCGTTTGAAGAATCGTGGGCCGCGGATTACTACGCGTTGCTTATGGAAATGGGCACTGGTAAATCTAAAGTAGCTATAGATACCATGGGTGCTTTGTTCGAGTCCGGGCAGGTAAAGGCAGCACTCATTGTAGCGCCTAAAGGTGTTTATGATAACTGGGTAAAGGGTGAAATACCGATTCATTTACCTAAACGCATACCTAGAAAGGTAATGAGGTGGTTGCCTACCAAGTCAAAGAAGTATGACGGTGAGTTAAAAGACTTTATCGTAGACTTTGATAAGACCTTTCTTAAAGTGTTTGTCATGAATGTAGAGGCGTTTAGTTCACCTAGAGGTACGGAAGCGGCAATAGCCTATTTGTATCAAAATCCTGACAACATTGTTATTGTTGACGAATCAACTACAATTAAAAACAGGAAGGCTGCGAGGACGAAGAATATAATTGCTTTACAGGAACGGGCTAAATACCGCCGGATATTGACCGGCTCCCCTATAACCAAGAGCCCTATGGACCTGTTTAGTCAATGTAACTTCCTTGCCGAAAAAGCATTAGGCTTTAATAGTTATTTTGCTTTCCAAGCGCGGTACGCTAACGTTCAGAAACGGATGATGGGTCACCGCAGCTTCCAACAGATTGTGGGCTATCGTCGATTAGATGAACTTTCTGAAAAGTTAGACGGCTTTAGTAGCCGAGTTCTAAAAGTCGATTGCCTTGATCTTCCTCCCAAAGTTTATTTACGCCGGGAGGTTCCGCTCACACTAGAGCAAGCTAAACTATATTTGCAGATGAAGAAACTTGCGTTAGCCAAGCTAGAGAGCGGCGAGCTAGTTACTACTGCTAGTGTTTTGACACAGATAATGAGATTACAACAGATTTGCTGCGGACATTTGCAGCCAGACGAGGGCGAGATACAGACGGTTAAGAGCAACCGCTTGAACGAATTACTCGACCTTACTGACGAGTTTCAGGGAAAAGCCATCATTTGGGCGACGTATACACACGACATCCAACAGTTGGCTTCTGCCCTGCGCGACCGGTTCGGGCCCGAATCGGTCGCAACCTATTATGGTGCTACTCCACAAGATGAAAGGCAAGAGATTGTTGAACAGTTTCAGGACCCGGATTCACCTTTACGGTTCTTTGTTGGACAGCCTAAAACTGGTGGGTACGGTATTACATTAACTGAAGCTACTACCGTGATTTATTACAGTAATAGCTATGACCTAGAAATAAGGCTACAGTCTGAAGATAGAGCGCATCGTATTGGTCAAAAGAACAAAGTTACTTATATAGACTTAGTGTCACCGGATACGATAGACGAAAAGATACTACAAGCCTTGCGCAATAAGATAGATATTGCAGGAAAAGTGTTGGGTGAAGACGTTAAAGGTTGGTTAACTTACTGAAACGTCATCTGAAGTGAGCCTATTCCCATGTCTTGTGGTCCGGGCATTTGCGACATAGGGTTCGGTATTTGTTGGAACTGTTGTTCCATAGGGCCGCCACCGTAACCAAAGCTTTCTTCTGCACCAAAGTGTGCGCGTTCTGCTTGATCTACTAAGTCCACAAACTCTTCTACTTTACTTTGCATTTCTTGGGACTGCGGGCCAACATAAGTTTGGTTTAGGTAATTACTGTACACATTCAGCGGCGAAGACTGCATCTGATTCATTTTCTGACCAAACTGTTGTTGCATGTTTTGGAACATACCACCTACACCGCCCATTTCAGGACCTCGTGACATCTGTGATAAAGGTAGTTCCATTGTTTTAGCATCAAACATGCCCATCTGTTGTTTCATAGGGTTTGCATAAGGTGATTGGATCATACCGCCTGCCTCCATATGTTGTACGGGGTAAATCACTCCACCTTCCGCTCTTTGTTGTGTGTTGCCGCCTCCGGAATTGCCCGGACCGCCGGGTCCTCGTTCAGGACCATCTTGGGTTCCGGTGCCTCCACCTGTTGTTTCAGTAGTGCTGCCACCGCCAAAAATACCGGCAAGACCACCTAAATTTACATTTCCGGCAGTACCGCCGCTGGTGTGACCACCGTAACCACCGAAGCTAAAAGCCGGTTGAGTTTCGCCTGTTCCGCGGCCCGTGTAGCCATACTTAATAGCATCTTGTGCCGCTAAATCTGCGGTTTCTCTTGAGTCGGCTTTTTTCATGGCCTGCGCGGAAAAAGCGTCATAGTCGGCTTGACTGTAATTATACTTTTCGGGGTTCTCTAAACGGTCTTGTTCGTTAGCCGTGAAATAAGTAGATTTACCCGTATATTCTTGAAAAATACTCATTAAGCTTGACCCATTAGACTGCCTATACCGAGAAGTTCTCGGTCTTCTGGAAATAAAGCTGCAAACCTAGCCCGGTCTACAGGTCCTGAACCCTGTGATGCCGATTGAACGGCGGCAGGTTGTTGTTGGACCGGACTAGGTGCAGGTCCACTGTTCGGAGTGGGAATCTGAACAGGTGGATTCAAAGCGCCCTGTTGGTTAGAGGGCGGTAAAACTGGTGGTTGCTGTTGCTGGTTTCGCATACGTTCTTGCAAAGCTGGAATCTCTACGTTCGGGTCTTCAGCTAAAGGTGAGTCTAACCCACGATCTTCTTCCTCAAATCCTTCTCTCACGATAAAGGGAGACATAGACGTAGCAGTGTTAAACAACTTGTCGTTTAAGTAACTTACAATTCGTGCTGACAGCTTTTGTTGGCCACTTTCTGTGCCGGGTTTTTGCATCAAACTGGCTATTAAAACAGGGTCCGTAAACATCATGTCTATAGCACGAAGTTTAGCTGTTTGAGGTAACTCCAACACAAATTTACGAACTTCTCTAGTACCCGTGCTGGATGCTGAAATCACACCCGGACCAGAACCACCCACTTGTTTAAAGGCGGCGCTACCTGCGGCAGAACCTAACACACCCACATAAAAATCAATTATCGGTCCGGCGCTTGTCACAAAATCAGGGTCAGCTAGTCTACCGGCAGCGTCTGCGGCTTGAACTTTCATCATTTGTTGAGTCATGAACTTTAAACGAGTTTTTACCTTTTCTGGAAAAATATTAAATTGGTCGGCAACATCCATCAAAGATTGGTCTGCTTTAGGCATCTTCCCAAAAAGCGTTTGATAAAACACTTGTGGATTAAATGCACCTTCGCCGCCCGCTGCTAAGTAGGCGTGTTCTAATACAGCACGACCCATTGCGGCGTTTACTTCCGTAGTGTCTAAACCCGCTTCTTGTATTTCTGCGCTTCGGGCATTTTTTAAAGCCCGTAGTTGTCCGGTCCTAGCGGCTTGCCTAGAACGGACGTTATCCGCACCCATACGCCTTAAAGCGAACAAGTTACGGAAAGATTTAACAGCCGTGTCGGAGTTAAAAGCATTTGCTACCGCTGCTGTTGGAGACATACCGCCAATAAGTTTTGCCAAATCAGTTTGGTTACGTGCTATTGCTCGCCCTTTTTTCAAGTTTTGTTGCATCACCTCTACCGCTCTCTGGGCAGAAGCCGCATCAACCAAGTCTTCTTTTAGTTGTGGAAACACCTCTAAAACGTTGGCATTATCTTTTTTCCATTGATCTAAACCCTGCGCGTTAATAACGGTTACAGTTTTTTGAGTTTTTGGATCAAATACTTCTTTTGAGGCAACTTGTTTTAGGCCCCTAAGATAACTATCTATTAAATTTGTAGTAGTTGTAAAAACAGGTTCTGAAGTAGCTGCTACTTCTTCTGGTAAAAAATTAGGAAGACCTTGCTGGTCTGCAAATTCAGCCATACCCTGCAACTGCCTAGTACGGCTTAACGTTATACTAGGGTTTGATTTAATAAACATTTCAAAAGTAAGTTCGGGTGGTAATTTGGGTGCGCCCGATCTTTTTGAGGCACCTACGTCACCAACTACTGTTCGAGTAAAGAAATCATGTTTTGCTCTAGTGTAAGCTCTAGCCACATCATAAGCTTCGCCAAACCCTTCTATGTCCATATCGTCGGACATAGCTTCTGCTACGGCACCTACTCTACGTGCTTCATCTGAAGTGGCAGGGTCTGCGGCCAACGCTCGCGCCTGCCTCAATAACTTGCTTCTTATTTCAGCTAATTGGTCCGCAGTAATGCCGGAGACATCCTGCGATGCTTCACCCGCCCTTTGTACTGCTCTATTTTCATTAGTAGCTTGTACTCCAGCGTAGTTAGCCGCTTGGTCTAACGCAACTGCCAACCTTTTTTGGTCTTCTGGTTCCGCTAAGTTTTTTAAATTTTGTCTTATATCTTGTTCTGTTCTGCGCAAGAAAGTTGCTTGTTCACCAAGAGGGAGAGCATTTGCGGTCTCCATGATGGTAACAATTTCGTTCTCTGCATCAAAACCCGCTAACTTGGCAACAGCGTTATCAAAAGAACTTTTATATTTTTCTGCTGAAGCTATTTCGGCATCGCTTAATTTAGGCAACGGTGTAAGCCCTAGATCACGTCTAGCGTCGTCTATAAAATCAAACAAAACAGGTATAGATTTTTCAAATTGTTTTTGTACAGAAGGGTTTAAGAAACCTTGTTCCTCGAAGACCCGCATAAAAGCCGGTAAATTAGCAAAATCCGTATCGGGACTCATGGGACTAATTATTTCAATATTTGGTACAGCACCCCACAATTCTCTTTCTTTGGCCCCAGAGGCGGTAATGTAGTTACCCACCATTTCATAAAGGCTTTCGGATAGCTCTTGTTGTGTCTTTGCGCCAGATTGTCCGGGCTGTGCCGCTAACCTTTCATTAGCTTCTAAGAATTTGGTCATTTTTATATCAAGACCGTTTCTTAGCATATCGTCAAAAATAGATTTTCTTAACGCTGCCGCTTTTCTGACGTTTTCAGGACTACCGTCATCCATTAAGCCTTGTATAAATTGAGTCATAAAACCAAGAGCTTCGCGCTCTGCTTTTTTACGAGCTAAGTTTAAACCGGGTTCGCCGCCAGCTTTTACGGCCTCAAGACCCATCAATAAGAGGTCACCGCCACGTTGTGCGGCTGTGAAATCTACACCGGGAAACGCCTCTTGTAACATTTGAGTCATTTCGGGGTCTGTAAGATTTTTAACTAAATCGTCGTATTGTTCCGGAGTACCGTAGTCGGCGTACAACCTGTTAATGTTTTCAAATAACTTTTTTTGTTGACCTGTAACCGCCATACCACCAACTTCATCGGCAGTTTCGCTGCCTAAAACACGGGGTAAAGTCTTGGCCAAAGTAGCGTACAGCAAGTTTCCGCCGATAAGCTCTGCCGCTAATCGGGTTCCTGTTGCTCCGGGGTCCATGCTTTCTGCTTGGTAAGCACCCGCAGCCGCACCTGCGCTTGCGGCTAACTCACCTGCCGCAGTCATCTTTACGTTTCTTCGTGCAGCCTGACCTGTTGAAGATATGATGTTATCTAAACCAGAAACAAGCTTTAAAGACTGCGCCCTACCTGCATCGTTTGCAATGTTACTAAGCATCGCATTACCAGCGATGTTGGAGGTTGGACTCATCAACCATGGAAACCTAATAGCGCCCACACCGCCGCCCAAGGTACGATAAGCCTCGTACTCGGCACGTTGACCGGGAGTAATTACGGCATCTGGACCCATTACCTGTTCTTCTAGGTAATCTCCAAAAAGATATGTTGCACCACCGGATAAAAGGGACAAAGCCCCTGTTCCGACAGTGCCAACTCCAAAACCTACTACCGCGCCCGGTGGCCCCGCGATACTTGCCCCCGCGGCTGTAGTAGCTGGAATGATCCGTGGTCCGGTCAATCTTGCCGTAGCTGCCATAGCTTCCGTAGCAGGTACGGATTTAAAAAATTCTGATAAAAAAGGCCGTGAAAAAGATGCGGGCTGCGCGTTGCTAAACAAGACTACTGCTTGATCGGCTGTAAAAGCGCGTTCCGTGGGCGTTTTATCCTTAGTGGAGGGCAAAAAGTCTAAAAAAGGAGCCGTTCCACCGATTAAACCTTCATATGTTAGAAAGTTAGGGTCTTGCGCCATCTGGTCGGCATAATCCATTTGCATGGTTGAAACCAAGTCACGGGCTAACGCTTCTGAGGGGTCCTCATAATTTAAACGAAAGTTATCTACTACCTCTGGGGTGAGAATTACAGGATCAATTTTAACCTGTGACGTAGTATTTTCTTCAACAACGTTTTCATCAGCCATTAATTTGGTTCTCCGTTACTAGCCCTAGACAAACCACCTGTAACCGAACTGGAAGAACGGTCAGACTGGGCTTCTGCTATGGGATCGGTTGTTAAAAACTTATCGTACACCGCAATAGCTCCAGTTGTTTCTGCAATCAATCGCCCTACTGATTCCTGCAAACCTTTTATTTCCGTACTTTCTTTTTCACTTTTTGAAAATTTAAATTTTTCTTCCGCTTCCCTATACATCATTGCAAGGTTGTTTCTAACGGTAACTAATTGGTCTCTTGCCGCATTGTCTGTTTTTACGCCGCCGGGTTTGAACCCGTTAACCTCTTCTTCTAGCAGCGCAACCTCTAAAGCAAAAATCCTACCGTCTACGCCTTGACGTGCAGTCTGCATTATGTTTCGAGCAAGGGCATTAAGTTGCGTATCAGCCTGAGAAGTAATTTTACCGCTATTTCCCGCATATCCTGAACCTAAGCCACTAACATCTTTTATCTGCCCCCCCATCATATTAAAGAAACGGTTAACCGTAGATGCCACGCCTTGAGACTTTGTTAGGTCAATACCTGTAATAATGAATAACGGTTCGTCTTCAAAAGCCGAAAAGTCAATAGTTCCGTCGTCCTTAAACGGTACACGACTAATCTCACCATCAACATCTTTATCTAGCGCCCCCTTTACACCTATTGTAGGCAAGGAAGCCCCTTCGATTGTTCCCCGTGCGTTTATAGCATTCATAACGGAAGATGAAACAACAAGACCCGGTTTCATAACAGTGGTTTGTGTTGCAGGGTCCCAAGCAGGTTTTGCTCGCATCTCATTTGTAAGATAATTATTAATTAAGTTAGCCGTGGTTTCGTCTAAAGTACCGTCTGAATAAGCTTCTAACGTATCAGCGTTAGAAATTAATTTAAGGGCTTTTGCTTCGTAGCTATTACCTAAATCAAATCCTGTCCCATCTGTCAAATCAGCCATAGAAGGCATTGCTGTTGCCACGTAGATGCTGTCGTCTAAAGCGTTAAAGTCTGCTCTTTGTTTGGGGTCATTCAGGTCATAACGTTTTATGTCTCTAGGGTTATTTTTATTAACAACCGTTTGAATCTTCGCAGTTGAACTTGCACCATTCAAGTCTCTACTACCCGCCTTTTCGTAACCCTCGGCGAGCAATCTAGCTGCTTCCGTTTTACCGGCGGGAGTGCTTACATCAAGACCTACGGAATCCCTTGTTGTTGGGTTTATGAAATTAACAATACTTGCCGCAGTTCCACTATCCGATTTAGGTGTGTAGTTTCCTGTAATACGGTAAAGTGGTTTACCCTCGGCATTGACAGACTGTCTTACCCCCTCCATCGCTGTTATGTTAGCGGTGGATAAATTGTTAGCGTCAAAAGTATGGAAATCGGTGGTATCGTCAGGATTTATAAACGTGACAAAGGAAGGAGCTTCTGTCTCTTTAACTTCTGTGAAATTCACAGCATTAGGGTACTTGGCCATTAGAGTTTGTTGCTGACCTACTGTTCCAACAGGACCTTGCCACAAAACAACGCCTTTAGCGTCTGTAATCTTGTAACTGTCACCGGGCTTAACGTTAGCCGCATCCGCCGCTATCGCTTTTTCACTCTGCAAAGCGGCTTGAGCCGTCTGTAAATTAGACAGATCTAAGCTTACCGATCTGTCTTTCTGCGCTTGTTTAAATTTGCCTAGCTCGCCAGCACGTTGGCCTATATTACCTATAACAGGTGTAAACGCCGCGGCCAATTGTTCCGCGGGCGATGCACCGGGACGCCCTGCGCCTCCTGCAAACCCTAAAGCACCCTGTGCCACGTCAAACAACATTTGAGCTTCTGTCATTTTTTGTTGTTCAGCTAATGCCGCCTCTTGATCAGCCTCTCCATAAATAGAGCTAGTCAAAGCGCGTTGTTGGTCAAACAAAGTTTGCAATCTAGGGTCAGACAGGGCGACACCGCCCGGTGCCATATACTGGACCGCGCCGCCTTGATTAAAATTTACAGAAGCAGGCCCTCCGGGGACCTGTACCGGAGCTTCCGGAGCGCCCATATTAACAGTAGACATAATGCCTTCTGCCATGGCCCCTTCAACTGGCCCTGACATTTCTTCAGCAGCCAATCCTCCAATACCCTGATCTACCATCGCAATCTGCATAACAGGTTGCAACAGTGTTAACACTGATTCAGGCGTTGCCTGCGAATCTTCTGGACCAACCACAGTAGCTAGTTCTTGGTATCGCTGCTCAATAGGGAGTGAATCACCTCTAATGCCGTTAATTACGGTTTCGTAATCTTCTGCATTGTCCAAGTCTTCCATTTGACCCGCATACTGAGTCAACATGCCTTCTAGCATCGCCGGATCAATACCCTGCTGCATAGCGCCTTGTGCCGCTTGGTTAATATCAACGGAATTAGGGTCAATTGGCGGCATACCGGGAGGGGTCATTTGTGGTCCGGGAGCCGCGGGCATTGGCATAGGAGCCATGCCACCATCCTGCATGGGGATTACCCCACGACCCATTAAAATATCTTTTTGCGTAACGTTCCCATCACCACTCAGGTCGGGGAAAGCTGCGCCTCCTTTGGCAAACATTTGTCGGCCCATTACTTCTCTATTCATTAAAATAACCCCGCTCTTGATGCGCCTGCCGCTGCCGACAGACCCGCTACGCCCAGTCCGAGAATTTGCTGGGCGGGTGATGTACTGCCTCCAGAATTAGAGGCTAAAGTCATTTGACTAGATGGTGCGCCTTTATAAATGTCTGACAGATATGCCACACGCTTATAAGGCTCGTTTTGTTGTTCTACTGTGGTCATGCGCTGTGCTTCCAGAGCCGCCTGATCTTGTGCTTGTTGCTGCTTACCAACATCGAAGATAAATCCAGTTTCTTTCTGACCAAGCTGCTGCTCAAGTTCTCCAAGAGCGCCTTGACGTAAGCCAAGCTGGCTAAGAGCCTCGCCTTGCTGAAGGTTAAGCTGCCCGTAAGATGTTCCAAGACCACCAATTCCTTCGCCCAATCGACCTTGTAGTTCGGAACCTTGTAAACCAAGAGCCCCGCCTTGCTGTGCGCCCTGCATACCCATCTGAGCTTGACCTTGGCCAAGTTGTCCAGACTGACTTGCAAGCTGTCCAGCTAATTGTTCGGCAGATATACCAAGTTGCGCGGCCCGTGAAGCAATATCTGCTTGTTGTCCGACGCCTTGCATTGCCATGGCACCTGTTTGCTGGTTCATTTGACCCGCTAACTGTGCCGCACTCATACCTGTTTGCGAAGCTAGTTGTTGTAGGTTCATACCGGTAGTAGCCAAAGCTTGAGAGTTAGCCGAAGCCATTTGCTCGGCATTCATGCCTAGTGTTCCAGCTTGCTGTAAAGCACCTAGACCCATTTGACCGCCAGCTTGAGCGCCACGCTGCGCCATTTCAGCCGCACTCATACCAAGTTGTGCGCCTTGACCGGCTAAACTACCCTGTAATTGAGAAGCAGACATACCTAAGTTACCCGCTAATTGTTCAGCCGATATACCGGATGCTGCTTGCTGTTGGGCGGTATTTGCTGCTAACTGCTCCGCCGAAAGGCCTAATTGACCTGCTTGCTGAGAAGACTGAGCTAATAACTGATTGGCACTTATACCTGTTGCTGCTTGTTGTTGTAGCAACTGACCAGCAAACTGTTCTGCGGACATTCCTAATCCAGCCGCTTGATTTGCTAAAGTACCTTGTAATTGTGCCGCAGACATACCCAACTGTCCGGCTAATTGCTCCGCTGACTGCCCTAATTGACCGCCTTGAGCTATGTTTTGAGAAGCCATTTGTTCAGCAGAGAGAGATTGCTGACCGGCGCTTAAAGAGCCTGACTGAGCTAATTGCTCCGCAGACATACCAAGTTGTCCAGATTGTGCTAAATTAGCCGCAGCTAACTGTTCGGCATTCATGCCAAGCTGTCCGGCTTGATTATACGCAGCTAGACCCATTTGACCGCCTTGAACTTGACCCTGTTGAGCCATTTGTTCGGCGTTCATACCGGTTTGAGCCGCTAATTGCTCCGCAGATAAGCCTAATTGGCCCTGCTGTTGCGCTGTTCGTGCAGCTAGTTCTTCGCCAGATAGACCTAACTGACCCGCAGCTTGTGCCGCAGATAATCCAGCTTGCGCACCTTGAGACCCAAGAGCGCCAGTAAGTTGTGCGGCCTGTTGAGTTCTAGCTTGTTGTGATTCAAAAGCTTGTTGCGCTCTTTGAGACGCACTATCAAACCCTTGTTGACGCATACCGGCTGCGGTACGAGCTTGTTGCTCTAATATGTTTCTATCTAATTCTGCTTCAGCTACAGCTTGTCGAGAACCACCAAAGGCCCCCGCACTAACAGCTTGTGCGCCTACTTGTTGTTGTTGAATGTCCCCAGCACGTCTAACGTCAGCTAAAGCTTGCTGAACCGCAGCATCTTCGTACTGATTCATAAAGGCACCAGAAGAAGCGGGATCGTAAGCACCTGTAGTGCCTGCTAATCCTGCAATTCCTTGTTGGGCGCTTTGTGTTCCTAACGCTCCGGCCTGCTGTAAAGCAGCCGCAGCATCGGATGTTATTCCTCTTGCGCCGGAAATAGCCGCTTGCGTTTGCGCACCAGCTTGCTGGGCAGCCGTTTGTCCGCCTGTTCGAGCTTGGCCTGCAACGTTTCTAGCCGCTTGCGCAACATCGTCAATTCCTCCAATAGCTCTTTCATAAGCTCCCAAGCCTCCTGCACTAGCATTAGCAGCAGATTGTCTAGCAGCATCACTAACGCCACTTAATCCGCTTCCAACCCTTTGAGCCGCTTGTCTAGCAGCATCGGTAGCTCCGGCTACTCCTGCGCTGGTTTGTTGTGCAGCTAATCTAGCAGCATCTGAAGAACCCGCTAATTGTTGGGCCGTAGAAGTAGCGCCCATACGTGCGCCAAAGCCTGCATCCGCAGCAGCTTGTCCGCCTGCTAATCCAGCAGCAGCTAAAGCATCTGCGCCAGTGGCAGCAGTGCCACGAGCCGCGTTAATAGCGCCTCGAGTAGCTTGACCAGCTTGTTGTGCTGCCGATAAAGCCCCAATTCCTGATTGTGCTAAACCTGTTCCGGCATCTGTGACGGCTTGACGTGCGCCTTGAATAGCAGCAGCACTATCTACTCCGCCTTGTTCAGCCGCGGACCGCGCTCCAGTGCCTGCTGTTTGAGCAACACCTTGTGCTAAACCTGCGGCTGTACCTAAATCTTGTTGTCCTTGAAGTGCTTGTGCCGCACTTTCTTGACTTGCTTGCGCAATTTGTCTCTGAGTTTCCGCCGCTTGTTGAATACTTCCCTGACCAGCTTGTTGAGCTATGTTTCGAGAAGCAGCATCCGCAGTGGCTAACTGATTTGCCATAGTATCTACACGGCCAGTAGCCGCGGCATCCGCAGCCGCTTGTGCGGCTAACTGATTTGCAGCAGTAGTACCTTGGGCTACGTCACTTACAATACCGGGAATTTGAGCCCCGGCTGCACCTAAAGCAGTTTGTCCGCCAGTAGCAGCTTGTCTTGCACCGGTTGCAGCAGTGCCCATAGCACCTGTTGCTGTTTCAGTAGCAGTAGCTCCATAATCTATAGCACCTTGAATACCTTCTTGAGCAGCTTCAACTTGACCCGGTACGTTACTAGCACCCTGTCGCATAAATTCAGCAGCTTCGTCCTGAAAGGGTAAAGCACCCGCCATTGTAGCGCCAAGAGCTTGTTGAGCATCACCAAGGGTGTAGCCTGCTTCTTGTAAATAAGGCTGATAACCACCAATACCCGCTTCCGCAAGTTCAGTTGCCTTAACCTGAAGGCCAGACATCTCCGCAACCATATACGGCGGTATTGTCTGTCCAAGGTCAGCTAGTTGTTTAGCAGATTTTAAGAGACCTAGCTTGTAGGCCTCAATGTCCGGTGCTTCGCGGACTATCGAAGTAGTTTGTTCGGCCATTACGCTTGTGCCCTCCCGCGACTCTCCAGATTACGCATTATTGTATACATATTCTGAATGCCATTGTTTACGTTTCCATTACCCAATCCCTTAACCGCATCGGTAGTCATCACAAACTCACCGGGCATTAACATTGCTCGAACGCTATCTTGGCCCGGAGTTCCTTCAGTAGGCGCTATTCCACCATTTCTACGTGGGAAGATAGGACCACCTTCGGCTGCTGTCACATAAGGACGTGCAAACGGACCGCCGGGGTTGCTGGCCATTAAGTAGCCTGCTTGATTAGTCATGGGATTATTTTGTAATGGGAATTGAGTTGGCGCGGTATAACCGTCCATATCTTCTCCCATTATCGCTAAATCCATTTGTTTGGCTTCGTACTCACCCGTCTCTTCATTCAAGACAGACTGTCCGAGGTCTTTAACAAGGTATTTGCCGGGATCGGCAGCAATTAAATCTGTGCCTGTGGTAACAGAGCCGTCACTATTGTAATCAAGGAACGGAGAAGGCTCTACTCCCGGTACTTCAAAGAATCCTGCGCCTGCGGCAGCAGTAGAGGCAAGGGCCGCGGACGGTCCAAACCTAGCCAGCATTCCGGGAGCGGCAGCTTTTTCAGCTAGTCTCAATCCGGCTTCCGTAGGTGTAATACCTTTTGCAGCCATGTCAGCTACGTAGTTTTTACCGGCTTGTGTAGTAGCCTCGGCTATCTCCGCAGGGCTTTGACCTCCACGGAACATGTAATCGCCGGTTTTCTCAAGGAAACCACGTTCTGCTGCGTCACCTGCTGCGTCACCTGCTGCGTCACCTGCTACCTTTTCAGAAAGTGATTTAGCAGCGGTTTCATTAGCTACCACGTCACCTGTAGCAGCGGGGGCATCTGTAATAGAACCTGTGGTATCGACTTGTGCGCCATCAGCAATAGGTGTTTTGCTCAAATCAGCCGCGGCATCTACACCATCAGCAATAGGTGTTTTGCTCAAATCAGCCGCGGCATCTACACCACCTTCTACAGTGCTTACTACATCAGTTGCACCCACAAAATCTTTTCCAATAGCGTCTCTAAAGCCTTGGAAAGACCCACTTTGTAAACCTTCACCAACGTTACTAAAAGCTTGTGAGAACCTAGCGCCGGGACTAGCGGCAGCATCACCTACTTTTTGGAAGAAAGTGCCGTCACCCTTACCGAATCCAGCAGTTACACCCCCGATGGCACCTGCAACAAGTGCAGATTTCAAAGCGTCTTTAATACTGCCGCCGCCGATAAGCGTTCCAATACCGGAACCAAGTGCTGCACCGTACATAGGACCAAGCGCAGGCAACAAGTAAGGCATTGCAATAGGTAAGATGATCGGAGCAACCTTCTTGACTACTTTAATAACAGCCTTAACAATTTTCTTAATGCCTTTAACTACACCTTTAAATAGTTTCTTGAGGAAAAATTCAGGTAAACCCGTTGTAGGGTTAAGATCGTTGGATTCAGCACCAACAACATAAGATTCAGGGTCGTCAACACCTGCTTCTGTAAGAATATCGTAAATACGTTGCTTTATTACCTCGTCTTCAAGGAATTGAGAAGGTATGACTAATTCACCTTCGGCTACGTGAGCCAGCATATTGTCTTCGTTACGGCCATACTTGGCCATACGCTCTGCAAGCGCAGGGAATTGTGCTATGCCATCGTCTCCGAACTCTTCTTTGGCATCTGTTTCGGAATCATCTCCGTAAACTGCTTCAAGTTCGTCATCTTCCATGACGAAATCACCAATACCACCGGTCGGGACTTCCAGTTCTTCTAATTCTTCGGTTTCTTCAACCATTAACGCTGTTTTTGCCATTATCCTGCTCCGCCAGTAATGCTTTCAGGCATAGTTACCTGTATTATTGTACTGCGCTTCTCCTCTCCAGTCCACGACGAACCGCACTGAGGACAAATTCCTTCGGGATAAGACGCTATTTCTGCCGGAGTATCTACCTCATTACTACATTTAACACAATGTAGCACATCTCGGCTAGTGGCAGGTTTCCATTTGCTACCATCTGACATGGTAAGAACTGTATTGTCATTCATGATATTGTTACTGAGACGCTTCCCACGCCTCCCTCCGCTTCTGATCCCCTCAAGTAGGGCATGTTAGCTACAGTAATACGCAACTCATCGCCGTACTGAAAAACGCCACCAAGAGGAAGGTTATAATTGTCAGTCTGTAGATTAGGCAAAGTCAAAGCTGACGCCTGCCACGGACCGGGGTTATTAACTTGTTGCAAAAATACCGAGAAAGCTCGTGTAACTTCTGCCATATACTCGGCATTATAATCTCTTGGCGCATTTGGGAATAATGGTTGTACTAAGCCCCTACTCATCGTCTACCGTCCGGTCTTAGTTCGACACGCGGTGTTCCTAAACGCCATTCAACGCCCGTATTGTCGGATTCAATCTTTAATGCAAACGACCGGCCTCGCATACGAAGCCTTACTTGATCGGTATATTGTTCTACAGGTACAGTAGAGGACCTGATTATGTCGCTGACAGTAGTTTGGTCATACGCTGAACCCGGAAAACGCCTTGTTTGTAGGGTAAAGTCCACATTTGGCGAAGGAGAAGAAGAACCGTCAAAGGTTACATCCGGGATTAACTTGCTTAAAAGTACAAAGTTATCTCCAGCGCCCATAGACATTTGGCTGCTCTCTATATAAGCGTTTATACCGGCTGGCGGATTAACACTTCCATCATCATTGCCAAATTCATGGTAATACAAGTATCCATCTAGGCTTGCTGCAATAGGATATTGACCAATACCGCGGTCAAGCCAAGCACTTCTAGCTAAAGTACCGTAAGACCAAACTTGTTCTTGATAGTTATACACAACATATCTGTCGATGTTTTGATTCATCAACCCGTTAGCATCTACAGTAGCCGAAGGGTAAAACCACCAAATTTCAGAGTATGAGGAGTTTACGGCTGCGGTAACTTTTTCTGCTTGGTCTTGGTTAAAATCATTAAAAACGTAAGATCGTACAGAACACGGCAGTTTTTGAACTTGACCTGTGTATAGGTAAAACTCTTGCTCGCCCATCCACATAACCATGTCATCTACTGCAATTGCAGCTAACGGACTGGCTATTGTAATGTTTTCAGACAACATCGAAATACCAAAGGTAAACGGAGGTCCTAAATATTGCATGGCGTGTAGGGATTTATCAGTAAACACCAGTATCTGCTGACGTGTTTCGATGGCCGTGATTATTTCAGAGCCTGTACCGATACGTAGATCACCTGCTGTGTTAGTCGCTTGAGCAGACCAAACCAATGGGTTTTCTTGATCGGAAAAACGAATAAGTAAGGGGTCTTGAACACCAATGTTGTTTTGAGCATCACAACCAAACACGATTACGTGCCTGTCACGATCCGAAATCATGACCTGTTTAGCGATAGTTGGCGTCGTAGGGTCTGCGCCCGCAAGGTCCGACAAGGCTACCGCAGGTGCAAAAGGTGCTGAACTGGTAGATTTATCCCAGTAATAAATACCGCCGTTGCGAACATTAATAATTAAGTCTTCACCGAAGTTATCATGGCTCCAGATACGCAGCGTATCACCAACCGCAGTTAGGTTAGCAGACGAACCCCATGCTCCACGAGACCATGTGCCCGCGCCCCAACCTGTTCCGGCTACGGTGGTGTCCAAACCAACGGTGATTTGATATTTACCAACAACAGAACCGCCGCCATTTCCTGTATCGGAACCGTTGGCTAAAACAGGAGTAGGTGTATAAGCACCATCTATTGTTATGTCGTTTAAAGAAGCAACATCTCTTGCAATGATCTTGTAGCTACTAGAGTTAACAATTTGATTTATTTGATATTCTTGATTTAATACCGCCGCAGTAATTGCTCCGCCTAAAGATGCGGCACCACTAAATGTAACAAAATCGTTTTCACTAGCCCCGTGGTTAGCGTCCGTAATGGTAAGGGTAGATGATCCGTTGACCGCGGCAAACGTAACGTCGCCCGCGGCAGTGGTTAAGCGAAGAGGGGTTATGTCGTTATAACCCCCACCTTCGTTTATGTAGTATTTTAAATGCGTTCCGACGCCCAAATAGCTTTCGCCTTGTAGCGCGACAAAGGGCTTTAATGCTCGGCAAGTGCCTAAAAAGCTTTTACCAGAGTATTTTTCCCAGCCGCCTATCTTCTCTGGGGTGCCGAAACGAAACCTTACTTTGTCACAGTCAAACCAACCGCCCTCGTTACTATACGAAGTGGTTTCTCTGTTTACTCCGGGCCTGAACTGTAACTTTTGTAAGGGCATATCATCCGTCTACTTCTATTGCATCTTCGACATTCTCTGCTTTGGCAAGAGACGCCGATAGCATATTGACAAAAGCCTCGCGGCCTACTTTTAGCTGATCCATATTAAAGCCAAGGCTTCCTAGCTTCTTGTCCAGATCAGCAATGTGGTTAACCATTGCAACTTCTTGCTCGGTTAGGTCTTGAATGTTGTGTTCTACATCATTGACAGTAATGGTTTTATTTTCATTTTTAGCCATCATAAGTCTCCTTATTTAAATTAAAGTTAGCTCCAAGGAACGCCTGAAGCGGTTGTTGCAGCCGCATCAATTTGCTTTTGCACTTTTGAATCCCGGTCAGCTTCAACACGAGCTTTAGCTTCGGCAGCGGTTTCGTCGCCTTCGATCAAGCTGTCGTATACCCAACCAAGAACATCGTTCTCTGTTAGATCAGGATAAGGAATAAATCCTGCCGAAGAAGCATCGTATGTGCAACGCAGCTTGCCGCCTTCTGAAGCAGTGTACGATGGAGTACCATCGCTTGCCGCTACCATCGACCAGTAGACTAAAAAGACACCGCCATCGGCGTCCACGTGTTGCATGTCCGATACGGACCATGTGTTGTTGATTGCCATGTTGTTTTCTCCTTTAATGACAGTTTATGATTCTAAGTCCGCTACTCGCGCACGTAGGGTTTGAATTTCTTTAACAAGCATTGGGACTAGCTTGCTGTAGTCCACAGCCATCATGTCTTCTGGATCGTCTGTTTTACTAACAGCTTCTGGCGCAACAGGGTCTAACTCTTGAGCAACCATTCCGTACCGTTGATGCTCACCGTCTGCTTTCCAATCAAACTTTCGCACTTGAATAGCATCAATTAATTCACCGCTATCGTCTGCATCTGCAATATTTTCTTTTAGGCGTTGGTCTGAACTGGTAGCATAAGCAGTGCCAGAACCAGCCGTACTTATGTTTCC
>Ga0209337_1000336_pt1 | contig 37290 bp, 51 predicted proteins | sample LinPmetageLP53_FD_184044 | JGI IMG/M metagenome (GOLD analysis project Ga0209337, IMG submission 184044) | Marine viral communities from the Pacific Ocean - LP-53 (SPAdes) (version 2) | ecosystem: Environmental > Aquatic > Marine > Oceanic | place: Pacific Ocean | collected 2010-02-08
TACTTATAATATATTCTGCAATGTCATCTTCTAAGGAATCTAAATTGAATATTTGGTTGCTTGATCCTTTTAATACTAATTTTCCAAATTTATCAACTAAACTAGCTAAATCTCCAAATGGCTCTTCAAATGTACTTCCGTATGCCTCTAATTTTTTACCTAGAGGTTTTAATTGTTTTTCAGTAAATGAACTTAAAGTTAACCCTACAGATCTTGAGTAATCATATTCCTTACTTCCAAAACCAATTTTTTTAGCTAATATTTCTCCTAATTTCATCTTTAACTAATTTTTTAAATTTTTCCTCTCTAAGTGTTATATTTTGTTTGTAAAGAGGATAACCTGCTGTTTCATCTTCATCTTCAAAATCTTCAATCATTTCTTTAATATCTAAAAAAAAGTCATCACTTCGCTGTTTATCATCAGCATATTGTGTTGAACTCCATTTACGAAGTGTATTTTTTAAAATTGATAGTAGGTTTTCATTTGTAGGTTCCATACCTGAGATGTTTTCCTCTGTTAATAAATCTGTTAGTCTCATGATTTTTCTTTCTGTTAGTTGAGTATCTGTTCCTATTAAGGTAACACCTTGTTGTTTTAATTTGTTTATTATGTCTCTAAAGGATTCTTCATCCATACCTGGAAAGCGAACTTCAACAAATCCCTCCTCTGAAGGATGCTCTTCAAAGTCTAGCCACTTTTTGGAGAGGTAAGTTATAGCTCTTAGCTTTTGTCTATTTGGTATTCCTATAGTAAACATATTTTCTGTTTATTATAAATATGGAGGGGGGTTAGCTCCTCAACTAATCCCCCTTATTTCCAATGAACGTAACCTATTTTATTTTACGAGGATATATTGGTTTATTTTTATTTCCAAAAAACTTGTATACAAACTAAAACCAATGCTAAAAATAAACTTATAATTGTTTTATTAGTTAATCCTTCTCCCAAAAATACATTAGCACACACAGCGAATGTTAGCATTCCCATTGCAAACCCCAATAACCTACCAGGCCAAAGTACACCATCAAATGCTATAAAACCCCATTTAGTAGCTAAAATATAAAGCCAACTTATAGGTAAACCAAATAAACAAAGTATTAACACATTATTCTTAAACCAAGGCCATACAAATTGTCCATTTAATTGAAACCAAGTAAGTAATTGTACTAATAAAAAAGTAATAATACATAAAAAGAGAGCTGTTAGTTTACTCATCCGCCTCTTTGTTTTCGATTATCTTTTGAAAACCATGATTTAGTAAACCAATAATCTCCATCTTCTGATGGTTTGCCTTTTGAGTTAAAATTTTTATCTTTTTGATTTACTTTAGCTCTTACCATTTCTCCTAATTCCATATTATTAGGTTGTTCTTTTACTAATTCAATTAACCAGTTAGGTATTTCTTTATTAATTATAGTTTTATTACCATAATCACCAATATCTCTCGATCTTATCTGACCTGTATCTGGGTTTCTTTCAAAAATTTTACTCATTATTCAAAATCTCTTATTGCTTGTTTCATAGCTTTTTCATTACTAAATTTATTACTATTTCTTTCTACTACGTGTACTGATTTAATTGCTACTTCAGCTTTTAACCATGCTTCTTTAATTGAATTTGAATGTGGTATTTGGGGCACATTATCCATCACTGCATTAAATTTATTCATCTCCCAATCCGTATCGCATTCATATGTTTGGTTGAATTCATAACTATCTATAGTATTACCTATTGATAGGTTACAAATATCTCTTCCCCTAGATAATATATAATATTGTCCCTGAGGATCAATCATTGTTTTAGCATCTTTATACTTACGAGTGACTTTTTTCTTAGCTTCTAAAAAGCGCTCGTGGCTAATTTTACTTATATCCATTATGATTCTTGAGTATTAAAGAAGTTATTTGCAGCTTTAAATTCACGAAATAATTTTTCTTTTTGTTCATCTGTTAAACTATCCCACCAGGCTTTATGATTGTTTTCAACTTCCTCTTGGCTTACAGATATATGATCATCTTCATTATCTATTTCTCCCTTTCTATCTTGATGGTATAAATAATCTTGATAATCTGCATCCGATGGGGATCCAAAGTCATGTTCATTCATTTCATCGATAAATTTTTCTTTCATTTTTCCCATAATATTAATTTTTATTACAGGGTAAATATATGAAATATGCCTTACTAAACCAAATATTTTAGCGGAAACTTATAAATTCTGTTCCATCATTTGGATCATCATCATCCCACAGACCAAGTTCTTTGAGGTGTTCTTTATGGGCTTCATCCATTTCCCAATCAGGTTTTAGATCATTGTTATTTTTATTATGTGCGTTGTAATCCTCCATTTGTTGAAGTTGATTTTCGCTCCATACGTTACCTACATTTAAGAAATAGCAATTGTAGCATAGAGGCTCGATGTTTTCTAGTTGCCAATTTTTTTTATTGCCATCTTTAAAATTCAACACCAGAGGCACTTTAAAATCAACTACTCGCCTTTCATTAAAACCACAACACGAACATTCTTCTTGAATAAGCGCCTCGTGTATGAGTCTTTCTTTGATTATCTTGGGGGAATAATTGGATATATCAACTCGCCCTTCAAGTATGTCGTGTATTGGAGTGAGGTCTTTACGCTTGTATATGTGTTTAGATATGCCTTTACCTTGACGATTTAGGTGTGCATCGAAAAGTGTTTTGCCCTCTTCGTTTTTATAATTTTTAGAATGCATCTTATAGAGTGTATAAGATATACCTAAAAACCTTGCAGCCGCCATGTTTGATTTTGTGTACTTCATAGCACGCAACACCATATCTTTGGTGACTATTTTTTTCTTATTAGCCATAAGGGCGTTTTATACCAGGTCTTTTGACTCTAATAATGTATAAGAAAATGAATTACCATGTATTTCTCTAGCTGTTTGGCAAATGTCTAAAAACTGATGCCAATCATCATTATCAGCAATTACTTGACAACCTGCTGACCATTTATCTACTCTTGTTGATTTACCACCTGATCTACCTGTTGCTCTATGTATATTAATTCCAAATAAACCTGTGTCTGTTTTAGACTCGTTTAAATCATAATTACCATCACGATTATTATCTCTATAAACTGTAACTTCCTTCTTTTGACCTAATGCTAGATATTTACCTGCATGTAATCTTAATTTATGTGAACCTCTATATTGGTTTGGTTTTAAAATAGCAACACCTTTTTCATTTAATATATTTTCAACCCAATGTGAACCTGGATCTGTTGTACAAGGAAAACAATAGAATTGCCATTCACCCTCTACTTTATAAGATATAGTTATACAATCATCAAATGCATTTGTTACTCTGCCTTTTGTTTCTGAATTTCTAACTCCTACAATGTTGACATCGTATCCTTTATTATTAGTGTCTTCAAACCACTTATATCCTTTTGCTTTAACAGACGTTTCTATCTGTTCTCTTGTGTAACATGTTTTCATAATTTTATTTCTTTTACATCAAATAATTTATCAAATTGTTCTTCATTAAAGCGTTTAATTTTTATAAAATATTCTTTTGCTTCTTCGTATGAAGATTTAATGATAATAGATAATGCTTCATCATTATTTTTTGTATATAACCCGTATTTCATATTTACATTATATTATGTTTAATTAGATAAGCTAAATATTTTTTAGCATCTCCCCTATCATTATCTTCTAATGACCTTAAGATATTATTTCCTGCATTAATAAATGCGTAAAAATCTTCTTTGATTACTAATTTTGAAATTTCGTTTAAATCTCTAACTCGCATTTCATTAATAATTTGCTCATTAATAAGTTCATCCATTTTTGCTAAATCCCTATCAAGAGCAACATCATCTAATTCATCTTCACCTTCAGGTTCAGGTGCAGCTATACTTGGTGATTCACCTTTTTTTCCTGTAAGCGCAGATACGATAAGATTTTTAACTTGAGCTAGAGGGATAAAAAAACCAATTACTTCAGGACGTGGTACATCTGTATCTTTAGATACTTGCATATTATATTCTGCAAGCGCAAGGTTTAGTTTTTCTTGTAGTGCAACTTCAAGTTTAGCTTTTATTTCTGGTCCTAAGGATTCACTTTTTGGTTCAAATTGAATTTTAATACCAAGTTTAGTTGGATTTTTATTTACGCCTGTTCGTAAATTAAACTTAGAGCCACCAGCGCTAACTGTGGTTGCTTCTTTTAATTCTTCTCGAAGCATTTTGTTTATTCTTTTATAATCCATTTTTATTTTTTTGCAAATTTTTCAACTCCTGCAATGCCAAAGCACCCTATTACAACCCAGGTAAATGAATCATATATAGTTTCATTAATTACTAAATCTTTACCTAAATAACCTGTTGCTAAATCTAATCCCGCAAAGGCTACCATTACTAAGAATGCTATAAAACCTACTACGTTTTTTTCATTCCACTCATTGTCATTTTTAAATATGTTCCACATAGCTTTAAATTTTTTAATCATAGTTGAAACCTTTATTGTGTTTTATTATACATATGTAGAAATATTAAATTACTGCTCGGCCTTTTTGTTTTTCCCAATCGCGATTTTCCCTTACTTTATTATTAGTTTCTAAAGTTGCTTTTAAAACACTAATATCTAATCCTAATCCTTGTTTTTCTGCTAAGTTAATTAATGCATTTAAATCTTTAGGAAAACAATGCCCTCCAAAACCATAATCTCCATCGGGTCCTGGTACATTTAAATGTGAAGTACCTATACGTTCATCACGTACAGCATATTCTATTACTTTATCATAGTCTATATCTAACTTTTCGCATATTTGATGAATTTCATTTGCGTATGATACTTTCATTGCTAAAAAACAATTTGTAAAATATTTTACCATTTCAGCTATAGTAGCAGATGTTTTAATAATGGGTACTTTGGGAAATACTTTTGAATAAATATTTTTAATTTTAGCCCCTACTTTTCTAGTTGAACCTATAATAATTCTATTTTGGTTTCTAAAGTCATCAATTGAATTTACTTCTGTTAAAAATTCGGGATTAAAAGCTATATCAATATATTTATATTCCTTATTCCATTTTTCTGTGGTGCCTGGTGGGATAGTTGATTTTATTACTATAGTTCTTTTTGCATTACCATAATAATCTTGCCCATCACAATAAGTGTTGATTTGTTTTAATGTATCTTCAATTATTTCTAAATGGCAAGAACCATCTATCAAATTCATAGGTGTAGGTAAACATAAAAATATTATTTTACATTTAAGAATTAATTCTTCTAATGATTCTACGTTTGCTTTTCTTTTATCCGTATCAAAAATAAATACTTCAAAATGATTTTTAAAACTTTCTTTAACAGCTTTACCTACAAAGCCATTACCTATTATTCCTATATTCATAATTTTAATTTTTTAATATAATCTTCCAAGTTAATTTTTGGTTCCCACCCTAAAAGTGATTGAGCAGACGTGTCTGTGTTCAATGTGTTTATGGCTTCACCTGGTTTAAAGGGTTTATAAATAGGATTAATATTTAACATTTTAGCTACTTCATTAACTGAGTAGTTTTTACCTCTACCTAATTCAAAAATAAATTTATATGCTTGTTGTTTTTGAATTCTAATTAAAGCATCTACTATATCATCTACATGTGTAAAATCCCTACGTTGTAAACCATCACCATATATCTCACACTCGATTCCTTTTTCTATATTATTTAACCACCTACCAATCAGTGTAGTATAACTACCTTCCATTAATTGGTGTGGTCCATAGACATTATAAAAACGAACAATAGATGCTTTTAAGTTGTAATGTTCTTGATATAACTTAACTATTTCTTCTCCTATATCTTTACTAAATGTATATGGGTTTTTAAATTTACCACTGTGGTGAGATGAAGATCCAGCATATATTAATGGGACATTGTTTTTAGCACAATAATCGACTATTTCTAATGTTCCATTAGCATTAGTTGTAAAATATTTTTTAGGTTGTTCAAATGAAGGTTGAATGCGAGCTATAGCAGCCATATGAAATATTATATCAGGGTGTTGGTTATAAACCCATTTGTAATCATAAACTTTTCTTATATCAAAATCCTTATATCTAACCCCTTTAATATGGTTTTCTTTTTTACCTGTTGAATAATTATCTATTGAAGTTACTTCATGTCCTAGTTCTATTAATTTTTTACATAGGTTTGTACCTACAAAACCTGCTCCCCCTGTTACTATTATTCGCATATTATTAGTTCTTTTTCGTATGTATTCATTTTTTCAAATATTTCAACTGTTAAATTTCCTAATTCACCATGAAATGCCGGCTCACCACTGTCCTCTAATATTTCAGATAATTGTTGAATATATTGAAAATCTTGTTGATTAAATAATTTTCCATTTATTGTAACTAGAATTTCATTATTTTTTTCATTATCATAAGGTTTTATTTTTTTATATAAATCATATGAGGTATCTTCCATTTCAACATAATCTGATACTCTACCTACTGTAAATTGTTCATCACAATATACTGTACTACACCATGGTTCCAGGGCTTCTAGTAGTTGTAAATTACAATTTTTAATTATAAAACCTATATCATATTTAGGGGATATAATTGGTTTCATTAAATCATCATGCTTAACGAATGTTCCCCATTTACGAATAAAATTACGCGTATTTTTAGTAGTAGTGTATGACCATTCATCTGAATTTTTACCTGCAGCTCCCCCAGCATGTTTATTAAATCTACTCCCTCTACTTGTAAAATGATAAACTAAACCTTCCCATGTTTGTAATACCTTATAACCATTTAAAACAAAACGATTAAATAAGTCACTATCTTCTTTACTTTGAGGTGCGAATAATTCATCGTGGCCACCTATAGCTAAAAAATCTTCTTTATACATACACCATGGTGCAAATATACCTTCAGTAACTAATTTACCATGTTTAGGTTTATATTCATTATTAACCCAATTATCAAATTTATCTATATCAAAATCTTCAACTTCAACCCCAAAATCCATTAATATCTTTTCAGGACCCTCTGGGTGTAGTGGTGGCTCAACTCTTGTTGCTGAAACTACAGTGCCAGGTTTTAGATGTTTTAGGATATATTTATCTAAATTAGGGGATGCTACCATATCAGCATGGAAGGCCATTATAATGTCGGTTCTTGCCATTTCAATGCCCTTATCAAACATGCCTACAATCCCTATTCTATTAGGTCCCTCATTATGGTAAGTTATTAAATTAGGGTCATTTAATGATTCAATCCACTCCTGAGTTCCATCAGTGCTAGCATCATTTAGAACTAAAATATCATGAAGCATACCACCAGCTGGAGGAGAGTGACTTCCAGTTTCTATTACACTTAAATTTCTTATAGATTTATATGCTAGCTGAAGAAATTCTAGATTATTTCTACTTGGTATTACGAATGTTATTTTTTCCATTATATTTTATATAATTGAGTTAATCTAAATTTTTCTGTATATTTGATTCCCTTTTTATAACTTTGAAAATTTGAATGAAAGGATTTTTGTAAATCCTTTTTAAAATACCATCTATCTTTTTGTGTTTCGAATTTCATAAGATTAGAATATTTAGTATCAAAATAATTTGTTATATCAACAAATGTATTAGGGACCCACGAATCTAAAGTACTAGGTGTTCTATATTCTAATATACTTATATCTTTTATTCTAGTAAGGGGGGAAGCTAATTCATTAACTATTTTATGCTCAAAATGAGAATCTTCTTTTGTAGGTACAAATAAACAATCATATTCTTTTTTACTAGAAGCTATAAATGTATTTTCTATAAAATTCACCCAAGCATCATGGTTTAAATCTTTAACATGTTTGTTTGTAGAAAAAAATAAATCAACATTAGGAGTAGACCCCCACGAGTTTTTTACTTCTTGTATTCTATTATTACTTGTAGTTGTATCAAAATCACCACCTTGAGATAAACATAATATATTAAAACAAGTATCTGTATATTTTAATACTGTTCCCATCATCCCTAATTCTACATCATCGGGATGAGGAGATAAACACAATACATTATTAAATCCTAAAAACTTCATGATAATTCTTTTTTAACAGCTTTTATCACGTGATCTAGTTGTTTATCTGTAATATCTACAAATATAGGTAAACATATTTCTCTAGTTAGATTTTTTTCAGATGAGGGCATATCTCCTTCCTTATAACCATAATTTTCTTTATAATAAGGTTGTAAATGAACTGGAGGATAATATATAGTACCTGTGTCTATATCATATTTTTCCTTTAATAATGTTTGGAATTCTTTAGCTGTATATTTTGATTTTATTAAAATAGGATATTTCCAATAACCATGGGTTATATGATCTGGTACTTTAATTAATTCTATTTCTTCTATATCTTGGAATGCATTTGCATATTTAGATGCTATTATATTTCTACGTTCTATAAATGAATTTAATCTTTTTAATTGATATCTTCCTAATATAGCACTAAGTTGAGGCATTCTCCAATTATAACCCATTTCAGTCATTAGGCCGTTTTTTTGTCCATGATGTCTAACTTGTTTTACATAATCAGCTAATTCTTTATTATTAGTTGTTACCATTCCTCCTTCTCCTGTGGTCATTAATTTTGTAGGAAAAAATGAAAAACTACCTGCTTCTCCTATTGATCCTGCTTTATGATTACTTATACTAGCACCATGAGCATGTGCTGCATCTTCTAATAAAAATATTCCTTTTTCCTTACAATATTTCTTAAGTTTAAATATATAAGAAGGTATATAACCACATGAATGTACTATAATAATACCTGCTGTGTTTTTATTTACTTTTCTTTTTATATCATTAAAATCAGCACATAAATTATCTGAATCCATATCTACCATAATGGGTGTCCCCCCAGCATATACTACTGCGTTAGCTGATGCTACAAATGTATTAGTAGGTACTATTACTTCTTTTCCTTTTACATTAAAATATCTTAAAGGGGCTTCTAAAGCAGATGTACCAGAATTTACAGCTATAGCATATTTTGTACCTGTGTATTCTGCGAATTCTTTTTCAAATTCTTCTGTGCCAAAAGTTAAGTTGCCTTTTTCTAAAGCATCTTTTATATCTACTAACATAGGATTTATATCCTCTTGGGGTATATAAGGTTTTGTGTTTTTTACATGCATATTTAATAATTTTTATTATACCATTCTATATATTCTGGTAGTGATTCTTTTAATTTTTTAAACCTAACATTATAAGAGTCTTTTACTTTATTATTTGAAAAAACACCATAATTATTAGAAGGTAATATGGCTTCTGATGAATCATATTTTATTCTATATTCTTTTATACCTAATTCATTTTTTATAATATTAACTAATGAATTTACAGTTAAAAATTCATCATTACATATATTATATTTCTCTATAGATTTATCTATTACAGTTCCACGGCTATCATTAAATATCATTAAAGATATTATAGTGACAATATCTTCAGCAAATACTAAACTTATGATATTTTCTCCATTATCTGCTATATGGATAGTTTCTTTATTTTGTAAACATTTTATATAATGTCCTAAACGTGGATTATGATTATCTTTACCTACTACATATGTTGGTCTTAGTATTTTATAATTCGTTAAACCAGATTGAGAAATTAATTTTTCTACTTCTGCTTTTTCAGCGCCGTAATTCCCGTAAGCTTCCATTCCTAACAATTCATTATTTTCATCTATAGGCCAAATGTCTGGATCTTTATATGCAGCTCCACTACTAATAAAAATATAATGTGTTTTTTTGTTTAATAAGGGTTCTATTAATTTAAATTGTTCTAGATTATATAAACACATATCTACAACACAATCAAAATCATTAAAATTAATTTGTTCTAAATCTTTTAAATTATTTCTATCTCCTTTAATAATATTACAACCTTTAGATCCTGTTCCTCTTCTATTAAATACAGTAACTTTATTATTTGATTTTATTAAAGATTCAGCTAATAATTTACCTACAAATCTATTTCCTCCTAGTATTAAAATAGTCATATTAATTGTATTTTATATTATAATGTTTTTTGAATATATTATTTATTGTAGTTATAAACTTTGTTTCAGCAAAATGTTCTGTGTGGTTTTTTTGACCTTGTTGTACACAATGATTATAAAAATCTTTATCGTTTTTTAATTTATGAACTAATTTTTTTCCTTTTTTAAGATCAACATCCCCAATTGATAAATCAGGAAAGCATAAATTTTGTGTTTCTAACGCTTTTAATCCTATACATGGGATTCCTAAATAAGCACAATTTAAATTAAACGAACCAGCGGCTCCGATCCCGAACTGTACTGCGTATTTGAATTTTGATAAATTAAACATCCAATCAGACCATGTCATCCAAGGTAAATGATTGATTCCTAATTCTTCTTCTCTAGGGGGTTTTCTACCTGAAGATAAAGCGTATATAGGTAAATCATATTCTCTAGCAACCATAAATGAATCTATCCCCCGATATATACTGACTAAGTTACCTCCTATAATTACAGCATTAGTTTTTGGGTCAGGAAAGGTTTTTATAAAATCTGTAATCATTAATGATGGCATTTTTTCACATGTTTTATTTACAAGTCCATTATAATATTCTACGTCTATATTATTATGAACAAACATAAAATCTACCTGTGATAAATTATTGAGATACCAAATTTGGTGCTCTACAGGATTATCTTGCCATTGAGTATGATGACTTTCTTGTTGTATAGCACATACTTTACTAACTCTTTGAAGTTCTGTTGATATATCTAATTTTAACCATGGTTCTTTATTTTTTGGTAAAATAGCTATCCCTAAATCAAATTCTTTATCAGAAATTTGAGACATTAAGGAGAAGGGATAATGTACTGCATCTAAGGCACAAACCCAAGCCATATCTGTTCTCATATTGGGGTTATTTCTTGGTACTTTTCCTTGATAACCTGCTTCTGAAAAAAATGCTACTTTCATATTATATTTTTGCTATTTGGTCCTTCATTAAATATTAAATCTAATATAGACATATAAGGTATAAATTCACCAAATTGTTGATTATATGTTGGGTGTTTATATTCTTGCCATATTAATTCTATACCTTGATCTAAAAATAAATCACTGTTAATATATCTTTTAGAGCCCTCACCATCTCCAGAGATGTATTTTGTTGTATTTGTGGTTTTTAAAATATATAATATTTTATCTAACCCTTTTAAATCTGTTTTTATATCAGAAGATAATACTATATTTATTTCTTTATCTAATATTTTAAGGAAATATTTAATTAAATCTAAAGTTAAATCTATTAATAAATTATGGTCTTTTAAATATATATTTTTTATTTCAGGATAATATTCATTAAAATAAGGTGTTTTTTTATAAAAAGATTCTATAATAGTTAAATGTTTATCAATCCAACCATTTTTATTTATTTCTATCTGATTCCAAGGTTTTAAATCACTTTTTCCTATTACGGGTACAGTTAGCCAAGTTTTACCATTATTAGTTTTTATTTGATTTCTATTAGCATAATCTTTTCCTCGAGGAAATTGAACATCATCAAATACTATGTAGGTATCACTTAATAATATTTTTTGAAAAAAACCTAACCAAGGTATATAATTAGGTTGGTGTATAGATGTTATCATTAATCTTCTTTAAAAATTTCTATACACAAAACATTATCATCATTTATCATTATCATAGTACCATCAGAACACATCATTTTAGTAAATTGTCCCTGTTTAATGGTTTTGGGTAATATACCATGATAAGTTCTTTTAATTCCTCCTTTAAAATGAATTATTTGTGTTACTGATTTTCCTTGTTGATTAACTGTTGATTTTAAATTTTGTATCATAACTTATTTTTATATACTTCTAGCCAATGATCTGTCATTTCTTCCATCATTTCTTTAAATGTAAATGTTGGTTTCCATCCTAATTCTTCTCTAATTTTAGTAGAATCACCCCTTAAATATGGTAATTCTTCTGGTCTTAAAAATTTAGGATTTTGTGTTACATAATCTTTATAATCTAACCCTAAATGATTAAATACTAACTCACACATTTCTCTTACTGAATGTGTTTCCATAGTTGATACTACCCAATCTCCAGGTTTATCTTGTTGTATTATTAAATGCATTGCTCTTACATAATCATATGAATGACCCCAATCTCTATAAGAATCCATATTACCTAATTCTAATTTATCTTGTAAGCCTAATTTTATTCTAGCTGCTGCTTTAGCTACTTTATTTGTAACAAAATTAGATCCCCTTCTTGGGGATTCATGATTAAATAAAATACCATTTGAAATATGTAATCCATAAGCACGTCTATAATTTCTTGTGATATTATAACCAAATACTTTAGAACACCCATAAGGAGAAACTGGATTCATTATTGTAGTTTCTCTTTGAAAATTATCTTTCTCAACAGAAAGTCCAAACATTTCTGAACTACTTGCTTGATAGAATTTTGCTTTAGGACAACTTCGTCTATATGCTTCTAATATGTTTAATACACCCAATGCATTAGTTTGTACTGAAAATTGTGGGATATCAAAACTAATCCTAACATGAGATTGAGCCGCAATATTATATATTTCATCGGGTTGAATTTTATCCAGTAACCTTTCCATTCCCCCTTGATCTAATAAATCACCATAATATGTAGAAACTTTACCACTATCAATTAAATGATCTATTCTATTTTCTTGCGTCTCAGCAGTAGAGTGTCTTCTTACAATACCATGGACTTCATATCCTAATTCAACTAAATGTTCTGCGAGGTAACTGCCATCTTGTCCTCCTATTCCTGTTATAAATGCTTTTTTCATATTATCTTGTTTGTAAATAAGGATCGATTTCTTCTATTTTATTAAATACTTTCATCTTTGATAAATCAGGCCAATCTGTTATTGTCCATTGTTTTGGTTGAGTTTTTATAGCTTCAGGTAATTTTTTTAACCCATTAGCTGCTGTTTCAGGTGTCATATAATAATGATAGCCCATGGTTTCTATATCTTGTTCTCTCCAAGGTATATCTGGATGTCTTCCATCGTAGGTCATTTTTTTTAAATCTAATGCAGCTTTTTTATTATCTGTTAGTATAATGCCCCCTCTCCCTAAAGCCAAATGTTTTTTGAATTGAAAACTAATACACATAAAAGTTTTAGGTATATAACTATCCTTTTTCCACAATACAGCTGCGTCAATAATAGGAGTAAAATTTTTATGATTAGTTAGATAATAATAATCTTTCCATTTTTCATCTTTCCATTTTAATTTTATTCCTAACTTAGAAGCTAAAAAGGGGATAGATAAATATGTTCTTTTGGGTACTTCTATATAACTAAAATTTTCATATCTTAAACATAGTTCAATACCGTGAGTACAACAATCTACGGCTACAGCATATGGTGAACCAAAAAATTCTGCTATTTTATTTTCAAATATTTTTATATTTTCAAAACTCATTTTATTTTAAATTAAGATTCATAGGTAAAAGTTTTTTAAGATTTGTTGGGGTTTTAATTGGTTTTACATCAGGTTTAGATTGTTTAGCTAAATCATATACACTTTGATACTTTCCCACTATATGTTTTATTCCGATATTATTAGATAATGATAAATTTAATATTTTATCTACTATTTGATGGATATATTGTCTACTAGTAAATTGATCTTGAAATGCATATTCATAAGGGAATTTTGTATCTCTAATAAAAGGGGATCTTATAACTAAATAATTATCTAAGGTTTTTACTATAAATTCACCACAAACTTTAGATATACCATATGTGTTTTTGGGATTAACTTTACTATTAATAGTATACTCTTTTTCTTCACCACTAAAAACATATTCACTAGATATAAAAATTAATCTTATATTTAAAGATCTACATATTTTAACTATATTAAAAGTCCCCAAAACATTAGAATCTAAACAACGTTGCTTATTTTTTTCACAACCTTCAGTATTTACATAACCAGCAGCGTGAATTATTATATTCGGTTTTTGTTTAACAATATTATTATATAATTTATTATAATCTTCTATAGGACATTCTTTATGGGTAGGAGTTGTTAAGTTTATTTTTAAATAATTAATTTGATTAACTAAATGTTTACCCAATTTACCTGTTGCTCCTAATAATAATATTTTAGTTTCCATATAATGTATTTTTTAATTTAGGATATACATAAGGACTATTAGCTTCTAATCTATACCCCGAAAATGTTGTATCATCTTTAACTAATTTAGACATTAATATATCATGATATTCTTGATCTAATCCTTTTGTATCTTTTCTATGAACTCCCCCCCAACTAATTTTACAATTAGTATAGGGACCTATTTTTTTATTAATTCCAATTTGACTCATAAAAATATTATCTTCCCACCCAGATGCATATATTTGGGGCACCCAAGAGTGATGTATATTTTTTTTATGTGATATTGCACTTACGTCAAAATTACCTTCAGGAGCCGGGTTTTTTATTCTTACTTCATTAATCATCTTATATAAATCATTTACATGCATAGAAACTATTGATTTAACAGTATTAGTAGGTTCTTCAAATACAATAGTATCATATCTTAAATGTATTGGGTTACTCTGAGATATTTGTAAATGGTTATAATGTTCCTCTAAATGATTTTCATATAATATATCATCATCTAAAAGATAACAAATATATTCTGATTGGGCTTTTTCAATCCCTAGATTAAAAGAAATAGCGCCTAAATTGTAAATATAAGGTTGTTCTACTTCATAAAATTTTATTCTCTTATCTTCTTTAAAATCATTATATACATGTTCTGCAAATGGATCATGATCTGATATTATTATATGTTCATAATCTTGAAATGTTTGTTTTTGTACAGACTGAATTGCTCTTCTTAATAAATCAGGCCTAAAATAAGAACAAGTTATTAACGATATTTTAGGTTTATTCATTATGGTAGGTTTTTATAATTTTATCAGGGTTTATTTTTTTGTAATCTTTATCAATTTGAGGTAAGATTTTATTCCATTCATGGTATACAGTGTTTCTTTCCCACAAAGCTTGCTTTCCTTTTTTAAATATTTTTTCTAATTCTTTAGGGTTTTGTTCAAAGTAATTTATTTTTTCTACTAAATCTTCGGGACTATTAAATATTACTATTTCATCTTCATTATAATAGTTATCTAGTCCTGGAAAATTTTCAGTAAAAAGTACACCAAAATTAGGAATTTCTACTACTCTACCTTTGGGTTCTCTATGTGTATTTAAAGAATTCATAGTAAAACATAAATTATATTTACTTCTAGCCCATCCTTGTTTAGCTTCCTCATAATTAATTCCAAAAAATTGATTAATATTAACTCCTAGGGATTTTAGTTTATTAAATTGTTCTATTCTATAAGGATGACTATTAATATTTCCTACATGTGATACTAATAAATCTTTTTTAGGTTTTTCTTTTAAATCTTGAGTATTGGGGTTAAAACACCAATTAATTTTATGAAAATTTTTAGGATTTAACCCATCTTTTACATAATTATTTTTAATTCCTTCAAAAGTAACTACCCCGTGAATATATGGAATCCAATATTTACTAAAATTATTATAACGCCACATATCATCACTTTGTATTATAAAAACTTTAGTAAACTCTTTAAGTTTTATAAATTCAGTGTGAATCTTAGTGTAAGTAGGATGAAAAATATAATCTGGCTTATAATGTTTCATTTTCTCATAAAATTCTACAGCATCGTACTCGGCGTAATCTTCATAAAAAACTTCATATCCAAATTTTTCTAAAATACCATACCACCATATTATAGACGCACTATATCCATTATCATTTCTGGAATTAATATCCATTAAAAATACTGCTTTTTTCATTTTATAAATTCTTTGTCTAATTCAATGCCTAAATAGGGGCCTGTTTTAAATTCATAAACTATTGTGTCTTCCTCTAATATTTCAAATGTATGACCTCCTTTAAGAGTTACACTTACGTCTCCCTGGGTTAATATGGGAGTAGCTATAATAGTATTATCAATATCATAAAAAGTACATTTTACTTTTCCTTTTATTACAACCCAAGATTCTTGGGCTATAGATTCATCATAATCTATTTTTTTAGGGATATGAAAGTGAGGTCTAAAAGTTTTTTTATTAGGCATCTTAAGTACTGCTAATTGAAGAAAATTATCTTCGGGGATAACATCTTTCCTTGATTCATTTATCTCCTCAAATTTATTAACTATATGTAATAGTTCTCCCGTTTGTTTTGATGTAAATTTTATCATTTTATTTTATTTTTGGTCTCCAAGCTATTATAGAATATCCATCAACAAACATACTTCCTATATAACTTCTTTGGTCCTGTAGTATTTCTATTTGGTTATTGGCTTCTAATTCATGTAAATGGGTTCTTAATCCTTTAATATAATTTCTTTTTTCAAAATACTTTAAGCTTAAATAATCATTTAAATTTTCTTGGTCTAAATACTCCCCCATAGGTTCTATGTGTAAGCATACTTTTGGATTTTGGTTTATTAAGTATTGTATAAAATCTTTACTTTTATCCCCAACCTGTTCTAGGGAAGCAAATGTAAATATACCTGAATTTTTACCTAAGTTAAAAGAATTATCTATATTAAAATAATCAAATTTATGTCCTTTTATATTAAAATCATAAACCTTATTTATATTTTCTATGACTTTTAATGAAGAATCAGACCAATCTAAACCATAAAGTGAAGCTTGTGGGTTTATTTCATTTACCCTAAATAAATTATGACCTGTTCCACACCCAAATTCATAAATATTATTCAATGTAGAAAAATATTTATCAAATAGCCAGTATTGTAAAACTTTTACCATACCGTATTCGAATTCTTTGGTTTTTGGTTTTATAAATTTTTGATTCCATCTTACATAAGGTAATTTACCAAAATACTTGGGTACTAAAGAAGAAAAAACAGGATTATTTATAAATTCATTATTATTTTCACCCCACCCTTTTATCCAATCATTTATTCTATGGGGACCTGCTTTTTTAACTGTTGGGTTATCTAGTGTTTTTAATATATCTAATATGAGTGTATCTTTTTCTTCTGTAGTAAGATCAGTATATTGTAGATCTATTTCCTTTATTTTGTCCTTTACTTTTTTACTTAATGGTTCACAAAAAGTTTTTTCAAAGTCCGTAACTGTTGCTTTATAGAAATTCATATTAAATTTTTGTTTTTAAAATCTTTTTTAATTAACTCTAATCCTTCATATAAAGAAATAAAGTTAGGTTGGTTAAATTCTTTAGTATATCTATCAATATTCATACTTACTATATCGGGGCTATTAGATGTTTTTTTACCCCCTAAAGTAATTTTACATTTAGGATTAAATATATCTTGAATTGATTTAGCTAAATCATAAATTGTTACTTGTTCAATAGAATTAGCAATATTATATATATTTTCTTTTCCTTCCACAGTAGCATTTAAGATCATTTCTATACAGTTATCAATGTAATTATAATACCTTATATCCTTTCCTTCGTCTCTCATGTCTATTACCCCCTGTTGGGATTTTCTTATAAAATCTTGCATTACTCTATCATCATTCCAGGACATACCGGGTCCATATGCTAAAGAAATTCTCATTATTTTAACATTAACTACGTCTTTATATTTTAACATAATAGATTCTCCTAATCTTTTAGAAGTTATGTAGATTGATCTATTATTTTCTACACTATAAGATCCATTATTTGTTTCTTTAATAGAGTAACCCGATTCTCCATATATTTCGCTTGAACTCATATAACAAACAGTACAGTTATTATTTTTTACTTGTTTTAAGATAGAATTTAACCCTACAGTATTAATAAAACATGTTGCTTCAAAGTTATCATTAAATTTTTTAGGTTGGCCGTAACCAGCACAATAAAATACATAACTTATATTGTGTCCTGGTGGTAACTTGTTAAATGGGGTTGAAAGGTCATGAGATATATATTTAATATAGCTTTTAGAAAATAAATGTTTAATTCTAGTTGCTTTTTCAAGTTTACTTAATGAAGTTAAAATTAACTTAAGATTAAGATTATGTTTTTCATTAATATCACAAAAATATTCAGCTAATGCACCACCTATAAGACCATTTACACCAGTAATTAATATTGTTTGGTCTTTAAATTTATTAATATCGATCATAATTTTAATCCTTCTAATGTTAAATTGAGACTTTTTCTTACCTCGTTTGCATTCCCATAACTTTGTATTATTTTATTAGGAATTCCTATTTTTTTAACAGGTTTTTGCGATACATGAGATATGAAATCTCCTAATCCTCCTATAATATTATTTTCTTCAACTGTTATGATATCTTTCTTAAATAAATGTTTAATATGAGTGAAATTAGTTTTTTCTGATATTAAAGGTACAAAAACTATGTCATAATCCCCCGCGTTTTGTAGCATTACTTCATCGAGTAAATGACCTGTTACAAATATTACCCCTTTAGAATTATTAGGGTTATTTAAATGAATAGGATTATAATATTTAAAAGCATTTAGTTTTATATTATGTTCTTTTTCCGTTAACTTAATATAAGTTAATCTATTAGTATCAATATTATTAACCATAATAGATAAATCATTTGAACTACCTGGTATAATAATATCAGTATTGTCTATTAATCTCATTAAACTAACATCTGAAATGCAATGGTGAGTGGCTCCTAAACCTGCATAATCAAACGATCCTCCTACAGATATTATTATTCCTCCTGTTTTTTGGTACCCAAACCCTAGTTTTATTTGTTCATAGCATCTTTCAGTAACAAAAGGGGCAATAGAGTATATAATAGGGATTAATCCATTTAAAGATAAACCCGAAGCCACACTCATCATTGCTTGTTCACATATTCCTATGTTATAAAATCTATCTGGGTATTTTTCCTCAATGTTATTGAATAAATAATGGCCTATATCCCCTATTAGTAAAACATACCTAGGATCACTTTCCATTAATTGCTCTAATATTTTAGGTAGTGATGTACGCATTATTTAATGTTTTAATAAATTCTTGAAATTGTTCTTTATTAGGAGCCTTGTGGTGCCATTCAAACATATTATTTTCTAATACTTTTAGTCCTTGGCCCTTAATACTATTTAAAATAATAGCTGTAGGGATATCAAAACTAGTATTATTTATTGAATTATGAATATCCTCTAGGTTATTATCTATTGAAATACAATTAAAACCAAATGATTCTATTTTTTTACTTATATTTTTTATGTGGAGAGATCTAATTTGTGATTTATTGTAATCTATAATAGGAACTATATTATTTAGTCCTAAATTATTTATTATTAATAAAGATTCCCACATTGAACCTTCATTCATTTCTCCATCACCTATAACGCAAAATACCTTACCTGGTTCTTTTTTAATTTTTTTAGCTAAGGCAATACCTACCGCTATCGGCAAACCATGTCCTAATGACCCTGTAGATGCTACTACCTCAGGGATTTTATTGCGATCTGGATGGCCTCCTAAATTACTATTATATTTACAACAATTTACTAATTCCTCCCTAGATATATAACCCATAGAATATAATACAACGTATAAACCAAAAGAAGCATGTCCTTTACTTAAAATAAAAGTGTCTTCATTTTTCATTAAATGTTTATATAACATATACATTACATCTAAACATGAAAAAGATGATGGCATATGGCCCTCTTTACTTAAGTAAACCATTTCAACTATTAGTTTTCTTAAATCTATTAGATTATTATACTCTTTATCAAAATTCATTTATATTTTTGTTTAAAGATTAAATACTTCTTTTTGGTAATTTAAATAAACCCAGTCTAGTCCTCTTTTAAACTTTTTTGCTCTATTCATATTATCCTTAACTGCTTCTATTTTTGAATCGTATAGTTCTTTTGATAGGGATTTTAATATAATATCTAATTCATCTAAATTATCAAACCTAAGAATCCCATCACCATTCATATAATTTCCTATATTTTTAGTCCCCCAAAATATGGGTATAGTTCCTACTAAACAAGCATCAGTAATAATTTCTGAAAAATAATCATCTTCTTGTGTATTTGAAACAGCAATAGTAAACATGTAGGGGGCTAATGCTTGGATTTTACCCCCAAATCCTAAATTATCTAAAACATTATTATACCCATTTCCATACACATCCATTTGTGAACCAAATTTGTTTATTATTTCATGACGTAATCTGTGACCTTCTGTCCATGTTTTAAATGATGCTACTATTGATAAAGGCCTAACTTTTTCATAAAAACCAAAATCTTTTTCTTTTAAAAAAGTATCTGTTGTGGGGAGCCATAGCCATTTTTTTTCACCCACAATTTCTTTTATATATGAATAAGGTGAAAGAACATAATCAAATAAATCTGGATTTTGTCTTAAAAATCTATGGGGGTTAAATACCCCCGAATTGCTATTGTTGTTTATGTTTAAAATATTGTTATTTTCAGCGTGTTCATATATTGCTGGGGTTTCATGTATAATGGCTATTTTCTTTTTGCAATTTATATCTTTAGCTAAAGGTAAAAATTTGTCATAAAATATGTGAATAGGGCTATTATCATCTTGGTAATGTTCCCAATATTTAGGTTTAAGATTTAGAGTTATAGCTTCTTCGGTTGTATAATCTAAAGTATGATGGAATTTTACGTTCATAATATTGAGTGTAAGTAAGCTTGGTGGGTGCATTCAACTATACCATAGTCTTTTGAATCTACCCAAAAATGATTAGGATTAATTTTATTTAATTTATTATCTTTATCAAAACCTGTTAAAGCAAACCAGGTAATAGATTCTTCATTACAATATTTACCTGCATTAACTATATTATTAGAATTACCTGATGATGAAATTAAAATAACTAGTGTATTTTTAGTAGCAAATTCTTTTATAAATTGTGCATAAGCATTATCCCTGCCATAATCATTTATATAACAAGTTAATCTAGAGGGATCTGAAAAGCTTATAGCTTTTTTACCTAATGCCTTTGTATAATCTTGTGCAATATGAGAAGCTATAGAATTACTACCACCATTACCAATTATGATTATATCATTATGTTTGTCAACTAGGTTTTCTATCCTCCACCTATCATGGCTAATTCTTCGGGTTTCTTTTATTAGTTCATCTATGTCCATGTTAAAATTCTTTAAATAAGGGAAATGTAGTTATATCTCTATAATCAGGATTTTCAGTTTGATCTTCAGCATTAAGAGGATAGTGTTGGAGTAACCATAGCCCACGAGCTGCTTGTTCAGGAGTCATATACATGTTCCACCCCATAATATTAATAGCATCTTTTTGATATGATATATTATTATCAAAACACCTTCCTTCATATCTTGCTTTAATAAACCAATCATATGCATCCTTATTATCTGTTATTATCATACCTCCTTTACCTATACACAATGGTTTTTTTAAATGAAAAGATAAACACATATGGGTATTTTTAATATACATGTTAGATGTAAATCTTTTAGCTGAATCATATATAGGAAATGGTTTTAATTGGTATATTCCCTTCCATTCTATATCCTCAAATACAGGGATTCCACCAGCGTGTGATATAGATTGGGGTACCGAAATATATGTTTTTTTTGGTATAGTTACTTTTTTATTTCTTACTTTTTCATATGCACAAGCCAGTAATATAGCATCTGTGCAACTAGATACAGCAACAGCATAAGTAGCCCCCGTATAATAGGCTACTTCTTCTTCAAACATTTGAACTATTCTATATGGGTTATGGAGTTTTACAGGCATATTATAATATAATAAAAATTTTTTAATTAGCCAAATTCTTTAACAGTTACCCCTTCATAGTCTATACTAATAGGGATATTATTTTTTAAATTTGATTTAGTATCCATTAAGTTTAAAAAATATCCCCCTCCACCAGCACCTAATAATTTATATGCTTTGATATCTTTATTATTACTTAATTTATTATCTATATCTTTTATTTCTTGATTAGTAACTAAAGTAGAGGTATTTTTTTTATTAATCCATGCTTTATTAATAATATTACATACTTCTTTTTTATGAGTATATAAGGGTTCTTTAGTAAAAACTATTCCTTGAAGTATATTTTCAAATTTTTCTACGTCTTTTAAAAGTAATTTACTTTTATTTATGTTTATTGTCGAAAGAATATTTGTAGAAGATCTTTGTAAAAAAGTAGGCATTAATTCTATGTTAAACATATCAATTAAATCTGTATTTAGGTATTTTATATCAATATTATCGCCCCCATAAAAATTAAATCTTTTTAACCCACCTATACCACACCCATATGGATCTTGGTAACCAGTTAAAGGGTTGAATTTTCTTTCTAATTTTAATGCTAAAGTACATATTTTAAATTGAGACCATTTAATATTTAAGAATTTTAATGAAGCTGCTATAGCTGCTATCATATAAGAAGAAGATGAAGCTAATCCTGAACCTGATGTAGGGATATCAGAGTTAAATAACATAGTAATGGGAGGAAGTTTAAAATGATTTATAACTTCTCTAGCTATGTCATTTTTTATATCAGATGTTTTTTTAACATTTTCTGTATTAGAATAATTTATTCTATAATTTTGGTTTTGAGGTTGATTTTTGGATATTGAAATATATGTATATAAATTAGGTGTAAAATTGATAACTGATCCTTTTTTATATTTTTGGATAAAAGACTCTAAATCCGTAGAACCACCTACTAACGATATCCTTAATGGGCACTTAGCTGTTATCATTATTCTACTATATATTTTAAGATTATTTTTTTATCTTCTATATAAAAATGGGCTGGATATTTTTCATTATCGCATATTCTTATATTATCCCATAAATTAATTAATGGTTTATTTACATCTAATTCAGAATTTAAAGGGGTCCTCTTATGATGATATGATCCCATACCTGTTTGTTTTCTTAAGACTAATATTCCCTCTTTTAATTCATTAAGAAATTCATTAAAACATAAAGTTATACCTTGTTGTCTTTTATTTTCTAAATCTGTGTATGTATCGGTTTTACTAATAGGCATATTATATTGGTAAATAATATAACCATTATCTACTTTAGGGTCTAATTTATATAAACTAATAGTTAAATTAGGTCTATTATTTAATACAGCCCATTGAAGGGGGGCATGTCCTTTTCCTTCAGGAAGAGGTGATTCGTGGATTCCTATAAAGCCATATTTAGGTAGGTTTAAATATTTTTTAGGTATAATATTATATACACCACTTTCTACTATAAAATCATAGGAATTATCTATTTCTTCTAAAGAAACTAAGTTTATATTAAACCCATGCTTTTTTAAAGGAGGGATAAAACATTCAGACCTAAATCCTAATAAACCTATTTTTAAATCCTTAAAATCTTTATTAAGTTTTACTATCATTTTTACTTTTAATAAAATTAGTTAATCCCACTGTAGGAGTTATTTCAGGAGTAAAATTTAGTAGTTTACTTATTTTTTCTGTGCTGCTTCTTCTGTTTTTAACTTTTTGACTATCGTTAGGTTCATAATTTATATCTACTTTATTACCAATAATATCCATCATAGTTTCTGCTAATGTAGAAACTTTGGTTTCCTTACCGCTACCTACATTAAAAAATTCTTTTGTCACTTTAGATTCCATTCCTAGTAAATTAGCTTTTGCTATATCTTGAGCATGAATTAAATCCATAGTTTGACTACCATCCCCATAGATAGTAATAGGTAAATTATTTTTTATTTTATCATAAAAAATATTAAATACTTGAGTATAAAAAGCTCCTTGATTCATTTTATTTGAATAAACATTATAATACCTAAACCCTAACCAATCTACTTTACAATTGGATTTAAAAATCATTTCCGCGGAGATTTTAGTCCACCCGTATACAAAATTTTCATATTGGAAAGGATGCTCTTCATCTACAGGTAGATATTTAGGTTCTCCATACACGGATGCTGAAGAAGAATAACATATTTTTTCAACACCATACTTATTGCTTAAGTCTACTATATTAAATGTCCCAATTATATTAGTATTAATAGCTTTACGAGGTAATTTTTCACTATCCTGGATTAACATAGAAGCACAGTGAAAAACATATGTTGGATTATAAGTTTTAAATATATAATCCATTTCCTCTAAACTAGAGATATCTACTGGAAGATATTCTAGATTGGGAGCTTTTATTAAATTTTTACCATTAAAAAAATTATCAACTACTACAATTTTAGCCTGATAATTCTGTTTTAAAATTTCTTCAATAATATGAGAGCCTATATTACCAGCTCCACCTGTTACTAATATAGTATTATTTTCCAATTCCATTTATTTTTTCTTTATAAAGATTATAATATTTTTTTTCAATATTTTTTAAACACTGTTGGCGATGGTGGTCATTATTATTTTTACCATCTATGATTTCATTAGCTGCTGAATATTTAGAGGCTTTTCCATCAACTGCTTTTCTATACAACCACGTAGGTAAATTTATCATTTTACATTTTATCTCATTAAATAATATTCTAGCCCAATATTCAAAATCACAAGCCCCTCCAAATTCTAAGTCAGGTTCTCCAATAATATCATGTAATTTAGTTCTATAAATTACCCCAGAAGCCATCATAAAATTATTAGCTCGAGTGACTTCATCTTTACCCTTTTCTCCTACACCAAACCATAATTTAAAACAATCAAATGGGTTATTTTCGTATGAGGGGAAATTTACACCCGGATTTATTTCTGGATTAGTTCCAAATGCCATTATTTCTAAGTTTTCTTCGGATGCATGAAAGCAACTAGAAAAAACTAAATCAATATCAGGGTTTTGGTTTAAAACTTTTAAAGAAGTTTGATAAAAAGCAGAAGTCATTACATCATCCTGATCAGTTACATGTACTATATCTTTTTTAATATAAGGTATAGCTCCTACCCAACTACCTCTACAAACTTTTTTTCCAAAATTAATAGGGCTGTAGATATATTCTATTTTATCATGATATTGGTTTAGATCATCATAGATTTCTTTATCTCCCTTATCATTAAATACAATATATTGAAAGTCCCTAATACCTGCTTGGTTTAAAGCTAATAAATTTAGTTTTAAGGTTTCTTCTATGTGGGGGTTTCTTTTATATACTCCGTGTACTATGGTTAGCATGAATCTTATTTCTTAAATTAGATGTAGAATAGTTATGGTTTCTATTATGCCAGTGTATAGGAATATTTAGTTCCTTTCCTGTGATTTTTTTTTCTTTCCAATCAGATCCTATAATTCTTATATTAGGATTAATTTCCTTAATTAATTCTACTAGTTCTTTTTCCGTATTATATATTACAACTTTATCCACATATTTTATAGATTCTATCATAATTTTTCTTTCTTCCAAGGTTTGAATAGGTTTATTTTTAGATTCTCTATCTAAAGTAGGATCTGATTGTAAGCCTACTACTAAATAATCACAAACATTTTTACAATCTTTTAACATTAAAATATGACCAGGATGTATTATATCAAAAGCACTACATGTAAATCCTACCTTATGAGGACCTAATTCTTCAATCCTTTTAGCCTTATCATCTATAACTAAATTATAACTACCTTTTTCCTTACCACAAATTAAGTTATGAAATTTACAACCCCAATTTTTTAGTTGATTATAAGTAAATTCTTTATAATCTATCCCTGAATTGCTCCCTCTAGCAGTCCAATATATTATAGTCCAACCTTTATCAAATAGTTTATTTATTTTATTTATATTATCAAAATTAGGTTCTGCTAGATCATATTTTCTTACTCCCGAGTAAAAACAAATAGTTTCATCAATATCTACATATGCTACTTCGTTTTCGGATAATCTTTTAGCTATCTTAAAGTGTTGAGTAGAATTCATTTTGTATTTCTTGTTTTTCTATTGATTTAGGATGGTATAAACACCATTTTTCCCCCTCCGGTAATAAAGAATAATTGGAATGCCCAACTAATACCTCATGAACTTTACTAGTCCATTTAATTTTTGGATTATTTTGCACAATTCTTGTTTGATAGTCGGGAAAATTTACCCACCCATTCGAATCTACTGTCCACCTCCATTTTTGAGTATGTTCTTGTGTTAAACCACTAACTGTGTTAATTCTTGGAACTAAAAATAAATCTGTGGTTGGGTTTTCTTGTAGGAGGGATTTTAAATTCTCAATAAGATCTTTATGAGGAATTTCATCTGCATCTATTTGAAATATCCAGTCGCCTTGACAGTGTTCTTTAAGATTATTTTTAAAAGATGCAAAGTCACCATCTAAAGGATGTTCAATTATTGTAATAGGTCCTAAAAACCCCTCAGGAGGTGCAAATTTATCTAATACTGCAAATACCTCAGGGGTTGTATTTCCACTATCACATTGAACTACAATTTCATCATTTTCATCGATGTGTTTTTGTAAAAAAGTAAGGAGTCTATCTATTTCCTTATGTTCATTACAAACAGGTATTGCATATGAAATTATCATTTACTTCTTTCCAAACATTCCAAGTTCCTCAGCAGCATCCATAAAACAAAGTTTATCATATCGTTTCATATTTTTCATATCCATTTTATTTTTATAAAAAGTACCAGGATTTGTTGGGTCTGGGTATTTATGTTGATTATCTTTAGGGATAGGTACTGCTTTTACAACTGTCCATCCCCAATCATCCACCCCTTTAATAGGTTCTGGAAATATCATACCATGATCAGGCATTGTGATTGCTGTGGGGAACCATGCTAACTTTTCTCCACCTCCAGGGGGTACATGATCTTGTCTTAAATCTTTAATTAAATCTGCTGTAAGTTCTAGGGTTTGTTTTAATCCTTCACTATCTAAAGTCATTGTAGTATTTGAAGTATAACCACTAGTCATACAAAGCCATGTTTTTACTGGCCCATCTACTGTTGTAAATTCTGATTCGTAACATGCGTCACTATCACAAATGGGGCTATTTACTAATTTATCTTGTGTTATTTCCATTATGCTTCGACTTTTTTAAGTTTTGGTAATTTTAATTTAGGTAAGGTTGGTACTTTTCCAACTTTTTTAAGTTTTGGTAATTGAAGTTGTTGCATCTGGGGTGCAGCTTTTATTGTGGGTAATAATGAATTTAGTTTTTCACCCATCTTATCGAATGTCCAATTATCTTTAATATATTGCGTTTGTTTACGCGATTTTTCAATATATTTTTTGTAGTGTTTGAATACATCTTTCATAGCTCTACTTGCTATATCTTCATTTATTTTAAACCACTGTGATTCTTTTAATAAAAATTGATTTGCAGAAGAAGGATGAACATTTTCAAGTTCTCCACCAATTAATATATTATAATCAGGGTGGAGGAAATCTATATGTCCACTCCAATTTGTAGTTAATACAGGTTTGCCAGTAATTGCCTGTTCTAATAGAGGTCGTCCAAACCCTTCACCTTTAGTAAATGATGTAAATACTTTTATTTTAGGATCGTTATTAAGTTGATTCATTTCTTCATCTGTCATTTCGCCATGTAGGAGATAGATGTTTGGGAGTTTTTCACCTTTAAATTCATTAGAGTTTTTAATTCTATTTACCCCTACTAGTATATCTTCTCTATCTAATAAAGAATAATTTACCCTATTTGATTTTAATATAAGTGCTGGTTTATCTTTAGAAGATCCTTTAAATGTCCTTAAGAATGTACGAATTAAAGTTGAGATATTTTTTCTATCATGTCCAAAATCACCAGATAACCAATGTCCTGTAAATAAAAAGCAAAAACTCTCATTTACATCCTTTAATATATTTGATTTTAGAGGTTTTTTAAAGTATGTATCTAAATTTAAACCCTCAAATAATACTTCAACTGGTTTTTCGCATTTAACAATACCTACAGACTGACCTTGTTGGTTTTTCTTTTCAAGTTGTGTTGATTGTGCTACTTTCTTTGAGTGTTCAGATGAAACTAAATTTAAATCCATTCTATTCATACCTTCAAGAAATTCACCTGAAAATAAAGTTGTTTCAATTCCTGCTGTTACTCCAACATTATAATTTCCTACCGGTTGAAATTCATTAGGTACTGTGACCTGAAACCAAATATCTGGTTTTGAAGGTGGATTTTGAATTATATGTTGAGAAAGTTTGTCGTCTTTTTTTAAAAAGCCCAAAGGACAATCTCCCCAACGTTGTGCTAAGATTTTAATATTCCATTCTTCACCCTTTTCTTTAATTAATGAGCGAACAAAATCTCTACTTCGTGCTCCATACCCACTAAAGGTATCTATGGGGCAACTTACTACACATAATGGTTTATTCATAATTTGCTAATTCTTTTTTAAATTCTTTACTTAAACTGATTGGGTTGGGGTTATAATTGTTAGGTATAGTATCTTTATCTACCTTAACCAAATGATATCGTGGTTGAGGTTTCCAATTTTCAAATAAAACATCTAAATTTTCAATAAAATTCTCTCCCATACTACTAGCTGTGAGTTTAGATTCTTTTGACATAACCCACTTTCTTCCCTCCATACCTCTGCGTATTCTTTCTTCTTTACCCATTTTATAAGATCTCATAAGCGCCTTTGCAGCATCTTCAATTGAAACTTGTGTAGAAAAAATATAAGGAGTTAATGGTGAACCTTTACATGAGCGTGTTAAAGGAAACATTGGTATTGCCCACTCACCACATTTTTGATATTTACCATCTGCATTTGAAGGATGTTCAGTTGAAAAATCAATCCAATCGCCATTTTTATCTTCAAATCTCATTTGGTCTTGCATGCCACCCTGTACAGGTGCTATAATCATTTTACCTGCTGTGAGAGATTCTGTTAAGCCAAGACCCCAACCTTCATTATCAGTCATAAACATATGTGTGTCTGATATGTTATAAAGATAATTTAAATATTGTTCGTTTAATTTTTTAGCACTAAATACTACTCTATGTTTTTCTGGATCACATAGGGTTTCAACTACTCGTGGTAGATCAGTTCCATTTTGGTCTACAGGTTCTGTGTGCATTACTAATGTACACTTTTTTGCTTTTTCTTCAGGCAAAGCATCTAAGAAGGTACGCCAAGCTAAAATTATATCTGAGGCATTTTTTCTACGAATATTTCTTGAATTCCAAAGTACAACAAAATCTTGTTCTTCTTCACCTAATATTTGTTCTTTAAAAGCCTCAAAATTAAAATCATTAACTATAGGAAAGAATTTATTCTCATCAATACCGTGGGGAACATATTTTATAGCCCAATCTTCTTTTTTATGGTCTCTAAGTACATTTTCAACAATATTTTTAGTTTGTTTAGAAATACAAAGTAGCATATCATCTGAACGATAGAAATCTCTATTATAAAAAGGATAAGGTATATCATCCCATATAGTATAGAATACCATAGGTATTTTCTGTCTTATTTCATTTTCTAGTTGATATAACCAAATCCAATATCTAGGATCTGTAAAATGAACAATTGCATCTGGTTTTTCTTGGTTGATTACAGATTTTAATAAATTAGCATCTCCATATCCACTTGCTGCAATTACTTTAACACTTGAATCTGTAAGTCCTGTTACTTTATTTATTTCTGTTGATACATCAAATCCCTTTCCTGCCTCGGGGTGTTGGACTGCTCCCCCTATATTTACCCAGTTGAAGCGATGAGCTGTGTTAAGTACTATTTCTTTTGACATAGTTCCTACACCACTATGTGTGCGGATGTCATCAGATAGTAGTAGGATTGTTTTACGTTTCTCCTTAGGAATATAACCTTCTTTCATATAACCTTGATTTTTTTATTGTTTATAAACTACCGCTTATTGTTAAGTCGGTGTGATTGTGTACCTTTTTTCTAAATTCTTCATCTGTTAAATATAAGTGTACTGCCCTATTTGCTAATTTTGAAGGTTGAACTTATGTCTGATAGATGAAATTTTAAAATCTTCAAACAAGTGATCTACTAATTTTACACTTGTGAGTCTTAATTTTGCTTTATTTGCCATAACATTTAATATATTTTGTTATATATACATATATAAAAAAAATAGAAACCTACCTAGCTCCTCCAGGAGTTCCCCATGTGGGGTTTTTAGGTGGGGGAGGTGGGGGTGGTTTTTTTTCTTGATTAAAATCTAATACCTCTTCATTTCTTTTAATCATCTCTTCAAGAGAGGGCGATGCAGCATCTTTTTCAAGCACGCCATGGTGCCACTTCATCCCAGTCCCTTCTTTATCATTTTTATCTAGTTCTTTAGAAATTTCTTCTTGAGTCATGTTTAAAACTTCATAAATTTTTTCTTCGGGAACTGTCTCACCATAAACATTTTCTTTTGTTTTAATTTTAAGTTGTTCAAACGCCATATTTGCAGCCACAACCATTGCAATAGCAAGAGGATCAAATACAAATATAATTAACATCATAAACCAGTTAACTATTGTAGCCATTGGTTGACCTGTTAGTGTAGACATATATTTAAGTGGGCCTAATTCGCGCGCAGATTCATTGTTTATTTGCGCATCTAATACGCGTATATCCAATGCAGATATGGAATCAGTAACCATATCAAGATCAATTTTAGATGCGTTTAAACGCGATTCTAATGATTTACGTTGGCGTGATGAAGTTGTAGTTACTAACTGACCTGATTCTTTATCTACATACTGTATCATAGTAGGATTAGAAAGGGCTGTAGTTAATTCTTTAACTGTTAATTTAAGGTCGTCTCTTTGTTCTATAAATCTAGTTCGTTTAGAATCTATAATTGCTACTTGTCTATCTAAAAATTCTGATTGTGTTGAGGTTTCTTGGTATGCGCCTGATAAATAACCATAAATACCCCCTGATGTAATGACCATTAAAATAAAGGTTGCTATTATAAAATATGCTCTAAGTAATTTGTTTATTTTATCCCAATATTGGTAAAGTAAAGAAGCTACTACTAATTTGGCTACTTCTAAAGCACCAGCCATTATAATTACCTGTGTGCTTGCTCCCGCAAATAAATGCGATAAACCAAATACAGAATAAAAGGCTGCAGATGCCGACACGGATAGCGCAGATAGCGCTATTATAAAAGGAAATATCCTTTCTTTCATAGTTTATTTTTTTACCCCCGCATCACAGTGTTCAGTATCTAAAAAGGGACACCATCGACATGCTTTTACAGTTGCTGTTTTAGTATAATCTTTGTCCGTGTTATAATTATGGGTTCCCTCAACAAAACAATCCTCTATAAATTCTCTTATATTTTTAACTGTTTTATTAATAGTTGTTTTTCCGCTTGAAGGTTCGAATTTTTGAATGCGAGACTTCATTATTTGATATTTTGGATTGTCTGGAATTTTACGTTTTACAATAAAATACCTCACATCAATATCTTCTACAGGTACACCATATTGTTCTGCAAAGTAGTTTTTATAGATAACCATTTGGGATGTCTTGATTTTATTTTGTTTATCCCATTTTGTCCATCCTCTAGTTGATGTTTTAATATCCCATATTACAAGTCTATGAGTAGTTTTATCAAACATTACAAGATCAAGTTTACCCATTAACATTACATTTGGATAATTTTCATGTGGTTCAACTAACACAGGCATCTCAATACCAACTAACTCCCAACCATGTTTATGAAAATGTTCTTGTCTATGGCGAATAAAGAAGTCAATTATTTCTAAACCATCATTAGTAAATTCAATTAATTGTTTTTTAGTTGCAATATTCTCACCTGCTTTTTCTATATCTTCTTTATATAACTTTAAAAAACCTTCTTGAAAGTGAGTGTGTGCATCAAAATCATCAGCTGCCATTTGAGATGTATTATACATTAACTCCATATATTCTTGGAGAGTTTCATGCATTGCTGTTCCAAATGAAAAATAAATAGAAGGAGGTTGCTTCATCTTATCGATGTACATTTTCTTCCATTTATAGGGGCACTCAGACCACGCTGATAATTGTGTGTAACTAATGTTTTTCTGTGTACTCCAATCCATTTCTGGAACCACAGTATTACTAATATTCTCTAGTATATTCATACCGTCAATATACGAATAATTTGATAAATATCCAAATTATTTCGTTGTCATTTTTTTAGCTTCAAAATACCAATTCCATGATTGAATTAATTCATCAGACATTGCTTCTTCGGAAGAAAGTTTAGGGGAATATGCACATTGGAGATTAGATTTATATACATTTTCTACTTCCCAACCATGAACTCTCATAGTATATATCCAATTATCATAATCAAATAGTCCTCTGTATTGGAAGGTATGACCCATTCTCCAATTAGGAACACTTACCACAAAACGTGAATTTTTAGATCCTATATTCCATGCTTGGGCTAAACAATCTGTTACATTAGCTATGTGTTCTAAAAAATCATTAGCTATAAATAAATCATAGGGGCCTTTTAATTCTGTGGTGTCAAAATTATTATTCAAATCCATAGTAATAAATTTAGTGGCTTTATGATTATATTTTTCGAATTGCTCTTTAGCATATGGTTTATCTATTAGAGTATAATCCAATTTAGTAGGATGTATATCATTAATGATATCCGCTAGTTTTCCTGGACCCGGTCCTAATTCTAATATTTTTGTAAGATTATTATCAGTGCATATATTAGATATTATGTTAGCTTCATAATTATATCTTTCAACCCATGCGGGTTCAAATATTCTTACATCTTTACTTGGATCCCATTCCTCAGTTCCACTCCCATTTCCCCCATATGGCTGGAAATGATCTTTTATAATATTCCAATTATCTTGATCATGATCGCGTTCATTTTTTGTTCTAAATATTGCCATTTTATTTGAATTTATCTTACTATATTATTTTGATTGTTTAAAGCCTTTGACTTCGTTTGGTCGCGGAGAATCATTTGCAATTTCCTCAACAGCTCCCTCAATAGCATCTAATCGTGTTAGAATAACATTAAGTGCTTCATTTGTACCCTCAACAATTTCTTGATCTGCAGCTTCTAACATTTGAATTTTGGGGTTGCCTTTTTTATTCATCTTATTATAAATTAAAAAACCAAGTACTGTTGGTGCTACTATAAAAGTTGCAGTTAATAATTTAGCTAATATATCAATAAGTGTTGTGATTTCTGTTTCCATTTTATTTAAATTTAATTGTTAATATTATTTTTGCGGCGTAATCGTTATTATCGGTTGTTTGTATGTAATTTCCTAATATACCAATTCCAAAATATTGATTAATGTTATAAGATGTTTTTAAGTCTGTTTGAAAAGATAAGGGGGTAGTTAAATATATATCACTATCTGTGTTGATTTCCCATTTCCCCTTAGTTATTTCTTCTGTATACCCCGCTGAAAATGTTAATCCTGCTTCTTCTGTATTTATGTTCCATAAGTAAGCTCCTCCTGCTGATAATCCTTTGTAAGCATAGCGAATATCACTAGTAAAAATATATAGATTTTTAGATGTTATTTCCTGGTAATCTTCTTTTACAAGTAAATGTTTATGTTCATAGTTTATTTTCCCTCTTATATCATTAAAAATGATACCATTTTCTCTTTCATAATCGTGTTTGAACATAAATAGTTCATTCTCGATTTGATAAGCTAATTCAAAATCGTTAGGTACATTATCTATTTGTGGTGCTCTAACACCCGCTGATAAGCTTAGTACGGATGCCAATAGGATTTCCCACATTATTTAAATTTCTTTTGCTTAACTATTTGTGCTATAATTCCATATACTGATAAATCTTGAAATGTATCATCAATAGACTCACCTACAGTGTCTGGCTCACCTAATATAACTAATTGCTTTAAACGTTGGATTTTATCATTCATTCTAAACCATAAGCCCGTTAATGCTAACTTTACATCACTATCAGTCTCTAAATTTGTACCTACATTTATATTACCACAACCATAATTGCGATGTTTTTTGCAAAATGTAATGTATTGTCCCATCATGATTTTTTTATACTCATCAGTTAATTCTGGGTGGGTTTTTTCACACCACTCAACTGCTTTATTATCTTCGTCTGTAAATTGAAATTCGTTCATTTTGATTTTTTCTTAATTTTATTATCATATCCCTTTAAAATAGTTTTTACTGTTTTCTTATCGAGAATTTTTATGTAATCTGATGCTTCACGTGTACTACATTTAAAGTGGGTAGCCAAATGGTTAATTTTTTCTTTATCTTTGTCGTTTTTATTTCCTTTTATCCATTTACTGTATTTAAATTTAGAAGGAAGAAAATTAAAATATATGTTAAATACTCCTTTAGGTGTTAAATTACCTGATGAGAATTTTTGAACATAATTAACTACATCAATATAATCAGGATTAAAACTAAGTGTTTTATTTATAATATAGACATTAAATGATTTTTTTTCTTCATCATTAAAGTCCTCCCATCTTCTCCCTTTAGTGTGGAGATTTTTTACATGCTCAAATGGATTCATTTACTTTGCTTTTAAACCTTCATTTACATGCCCACATTTTGCGCATGCAAACGTAGGTACAGGAATTAAAGTCTCCTCACCTGAGGGGGAAAGTAAAGCAGATAGCTTTCTGATGTAAAACACTTGTGTAAATGTCTCGTGTCCACATTCATCGCATACTAATGCGTTTGTTTTGCTAAAATCCACATTCATCTGCGGTTGGTTAGGATTATTCATTATATTAATTTATTTAACATTGCTGCTATGCATATTTCTTTTTCAAGTACAAATGTATATTCGTATTGGTATTGGGCTATAATTAGTATTGCTTCTCCTTCTTTACCAGGAAATAAATCATCTACATTATCATATAGATATTTAAATAGACTGTCAAATTCTCTTGAGCCTGAATTTGCAAGTATTTGGCGGATTTCATTTAATTTTGCTCCTTGCTTAAGGGCCTCACCTACCAAACCATTTAAATCTGTATTTTTAAGTGAATTATCGTCAATTTTAACTTGACCATCAACGATAGAACCTTGTGTTGTATTAATTATTTTCCTAATGTCAGGGTAGTATGTATTTATTATTTCAATTGGAATAACATAATCTAACATACCTTCTTCATCTAAAATAAATTCTAATTTTTTATATACTTCATCTTTTGAAGGTGGTGTAATTTCAAATGTTTGACATCTACTCTGTAGAGGGGAAATTATACGTTCTAAATAATTACAGGTTAAAATAAATCGAGTTGTATCACTAAATGACTCCATTGTATTACGGAGTGTTGCCTGCGCCTGTGGGGTGATATAATCTGCTTCATCTAAGATAACAATTTTAACATCATTAAAACTCATACTTGAAGCAAAAGGTATGATTTTTTCTCTAATTGTATCTATACCTCTTTCGTCAGATGCATTAATATATAATAAATCACAATTTAGGTTTTTAGCAATTAATTTAGCTAAAGTAGTTTTACCTGTACCTGCTATTCCATAGAATAATAGATTTTGAATAGAACCTTGTTTAAGGTAATCCGTTATTTTATTTTTTATAACATTATTACCAATGTAGGTATCTAATGTTTGTGGTCTATATTTTTCTACCCAAAGTTCCATTATTTATTTTTATTTACTGTAAGAAATGACCATATAAAAATTAAAAATGCTAATGGCCACATTAATATGCACATTATTCTTTCTTGAACCCCCCACTCATCCATTGCTTTTTGGAGAGCGGGGGTGTTTTCAAGATTATTAGCTAATAAATCAAAAAGAGTGGCGAATACAACACCAATTAATATGTAAGTTAATATAATATTTATCATAGTGTAAATATACGACCGAATCCTCGGTTCTCCAAATTACATGCCCATCATTGACATAGGATCTGCTTCTGCTTCTGCTTCTGGATCATCTACTACTGTACATTCAGTAATTAACATTGTACCAGCAACTGAAACCGCATTTTCAAGTGCTGTTCTTGTTACTTTAGTAGGGTCTATAATTCCTTCTTTTACCATATTGACAACTTGACTTTTTTTAATATCATATCCTTTTCCTTTTTTACTTTCAATTTCTGCTAAGATGCCATGATATTTGTTGATACCTGCATTTTTAAGTATTTGAATGAAGGGTTTTTCAATTGCATTCATTACAATATCACAACCTAATTGTTCATCTGGATCAAGACATACACATTTTGCTTTCGTTTTTGCATTTAATAATGCAACTCCTCCCCCTGGTACAATACCCTCATCTAATGCAGCTCTTGTAGCATGTAAAGCATCATCAACTCTATCTTTCTTCTCCTTCATTTCAGTTTCAGTATAACCACCCACATTGATAATTGCAACTCCTCCAGCCATTTTAGCTAATCTATTTTGAAGGGCTTCTACTGCGTAATTACTTTCTGCCCTTTCTATTTGACCCTTAATTTCCTCAAGACGTGCAATAATTGCATCTTCTGTGCCATTTCCATCAACAATAGTTGTTTTATCTTTTTCAACAGTTACACCACGTGAAGTACCTAATTGATCGAAGGTAATTTTATCTAAGCGCATTCCTTTTTGCTTTGAAATTACAGTACCACCGGTTAATGTAGCGATGTCTTCGAGTACGTGTGTTCGGCGATCTCCAAATTCAGGTGCTTTAACTGCACAACACTTCAAGATACTGCGCATTTTATTTACAATCATTGCCGCCAATGCTTCACCATCAATATCTTCAGCAATAATTAAAAGTGCTTTATTTTGTTGAGATACAGCTTCTAAAATTGGTAGAAGATCCTTAACAGCATTAATTTTTCCATCATATAAAAGAATATATGGTTCATCTAGCTGTGCTTGCATTGTTGCGTTATTAGTTACAAAATATGGTGATTTATAACCACGATCGAATTGCATTCCTTCAACTGTTTCAAGTGTAGTTTCGTGTGTTTTGCTTTCCTCCACAGTTACAACACCTTCACGACCTACTTTATCCATTGCAGCTGCAATTAATTCTCCAACTTCGGGATCATTGTTTGATGAGATGGTTGCTACTTGTTTAATTTGATCTTCTGAAGCAATGTCCGTTGATATTTCTTTAAGGGCTTTTACAATAGCTTTAGCTGCTATATCCATACCTCTCTTAATGGAAACTGTATTATGTTTCTGTGAGTGGTTTGTATATTTCATACCTTCTTCAAATAACTCTTTAGTTAATAAAGTAGAAGTAGTCGTACCATCACCCGCTGAATCGCCTGTT
>Ga0209337_1000337_pt1 | contig 37262 bp, 54 predicted proteins | sample LinPmetageLP53_FD_184044 | JGI IMG/M metagenome (GOLD analysis project Ga0209337, IMG submission 184044) | Marine viral communities from the Pacific Ocean - LP-53 (SPAdes) (version 2) | ecosystem: Environmental > Aquatic > Marine > Oceanic | place: Pacific Ocean | collected 2010-02-08
AATAGGTGAACAAGGAAGTGCAAGCGAAACATATACTTATTTATTTCACGATGAGTGTGGTGTAGGGACAACCAATGTAGTTGGTACTTGTGTTAATACAGACTGGAACAATACATCTTTTAATACATCTTTAGAGAACGGTGGTTCTTTGTATGGCTTGGGTACTGGTAATGCAATAGATTGCAGCAGTCCTTTAAACAATACAGCTTGTAGTGGTTATGATGCTGCTTATTTAACACAACAATGTGGCATAGATTCTTTATACAATCTTTCATGCCCTTACTATTGGGATGCCTATGACGATCAGCAATGTGGCTTAGACCCACAATACGCACCTTTTTGTCCTGGGTATACACAAGAAGAATCTGTTGCTTATTATGAGGAAGAAGAACAGTTTGACTATGGCTATACCGATGAAGATATGTGGTATGACGAGGAGTATGACGAATGGTTAGACCCAAACGATCCTTGTTATGAAAATGGCTGTGAGGGTTTTACAGATGAAGATTGGTATGAGTTGGATGTAGAACAGTTTGGACAAGATCAAGTGGATGAATGGTTTGGTACAGAAGTAGAGTTTGCTAGTGATGGCATGGTGGAGTGGGAAACAACTACGATGGACTCTTATGATGATGTAGATGTGCTAATGGATGAGTACGATATAGAACAAGAACAGCTTAGAGAAGAAGAATATATGCAGTCTGAGTATATGGAAGAAGAAGTCTATGCACTAGAGGAATATGAAACAAGCCTATTAGAATACGAAACCATTGTTTACGACCTACCAGAAGTATCAGATGTTTTAATGGAACATTTTGAACACGAAGAGTTGGTAGAGGTGTTTGAAGAAGAACCAACAGAGTTTTTAGAATTTGAGACAATAGAAGAACTAGAAGAATATTTTGAAGAGGAAACATTTGAAGATGAATACGAGGAAGAAAATGAGTTATTGGCTGAAGAAACAACTGACGAAGAGTTACATGAGGATAGAGATTTGGAGGATAGCGAGAGCCTTAGAGAAGAGAGAGAAGATCCAGAAGAAGATTCAGAAATTAACCTCGTAGAGAGTGAGGATAACAAAGACGGCAAAAAAGAAAGACAGCTCAATGTTGTTGCCGATACCATTAGATCAGCAAGCAATAGCGTAAGCGGTACAACATCAGGTACATCAGTACAATCTACAGGCAATTCTGTGGCTTCTGGTGGTGTTTCTAGCACTACGAGTACCGCAGTGGCTAGTTCAGCGTCAGGAGGCGGTATAAGCACCAGTAATTCACCTAGTATTTCTGCTCAAGTAGCGAGTTCTGCCATACAAACACAACAAGTTTTATCCATGAGTACAACCGATACATCAGGTGGTGGTGCAGTGGGCGTACAAAACACAGCAGTTGGCATCAGTAGTGATAATACAAGTGGAGACAATAATACCGCAGTAGGTTCAGAAACAGTGGTTGCTTCTACAAGCACCACCGATACAAGTGTTTCCAGCGATACCAGTGGTTCACAAAACGCCGTAGTAGGAGATACTGGGCAAAATACCATAAGTGTGCAAAATACAGCAGTAGGTTCAATGGACGCAGAAATAGAAACAGCAATGGGTGAGGTATCGACTTCTGAAGCCGATCAAGTAGCCGATCAGATTGTGGCTCAAAACATACAAGATCAGCAAGAACAGCTAGAAGAACAACAACAAGAAACAGGCGAATACGCTGATGAAGCACAACTCATTGCTTACATGGGCTATGTGCAAGGCTTTGATGATTATAGACAGGTTGCCCTGGCTGATGCGTCTACTTGGTATGAACCAGAAGCAATTTATGCTAATGTATCAATGTCGGATAATAATGCTGCTTTCATTGGATTGTATGGAGACAGCTTAACTGGCATGAGAGATTTAATGAGAGATCAACCAAGACTATGAAAGTAAAAGCACCAAAAGGTTTTCACTGGATGAAACAAAAACGAGGTTTACCCAAGTTGATGAAACACAGTGGAAAATATAAAGCTCATAAGGGAGCAAGTCTTTACGCTAGTTTTGCAGTGCAAAAAACACATGGCGGCGAAAAGAAAAAGAGCTAAAGCTATACGAAGAACCACAGGTAAGGGTGGTAATTATCGTAAGACTAAATCTGGCGCAGGGATGACCAAGAAAGGTGTGAAAGCCTATCGTAGAAAAAACCCTGGTAGTAAATTAAAGACAGCAGTAACGGGGAAAGTTAAAAAAGGAAGTAAAGCCGCTAAACGACGTAAGTCTTTTTGTGCAAGATCAAAGAGCTGGAAAGGTAAACGAGGCAAGGCAGCAAGAAGAAGATGGAAGTGTTAATATGAGTTTGTATGAAAACATAAACAAAAGAAAGAAAGCAGGGACAAGTAGAAGCAAAAAGAACTCTACTATATCCAAAAAAAGCTATGCGAACATGAAAAAAGGGTTTCCAAAGTATCAGAGCGGCGGTCTTGTTAAGGCTGAAATTGCGAGGGGCTGCGGTGCGGTAATGGGTGATCGAAGAAAAGTTACTAAACATTATTAGGAGAATATTATGGACTGGTTTCAATCAAAAGCAGCACAAGTAATAGGCTTGGTTTCTATTATAGGAACACTAGCTGGGTTTGGCTACACAGGTGCTACCTATGTCAATAGGATAGAAAACCTAGAAAAGAAGATAGGTAGAATAGAAGGCACAGAAGATGCCCAACAAGCGATTGAAGAACGCTTTAGTGCTATAGAAACTTCTGTAACTTATATTAATAAGTCAATAGACGATAGCCTCGTTCCTGAAGTTAAAGAAAACAGCAATATGATTAAAGTAATAGACATTGATATCTCTACCGCAACAACACAGATAAATGCAATAGAAAACAGGGTTAAACGAATCGAAGACAAAGACGATAACCCATTGGCGAACTGATATGGGTGACGAAAGAGACTACCACCCTAGCGGAAGATTCGGAGGCGATATGGACCGCAACGAAGTAGAAATGGACTTAAACAAGTTCATGGCAATGATTGAGGAAATCGGTGCTTTAAAAGATAAGATTAGAGGTTTAGAAGATGTTAAGAACAACAACCCTTATCAAAAGGTTATATTTATAGCACAAGCGGTAGATTCATGGCGAATCTTTCCAAGAGCGTTTCTATCGGTTTATATGTACTTACTATATTACACTACCTTCTGGTTTATGGAGCTACCCGAACCTAGCTTCGAGCAATCCGCATTAATATCTATCGTAGTGGGTGCAGGAGCAGCATGGTTTGGACTCTATGCGGGTACAAGTGGTTCATCTAAAAGTTTTAAAGGAGAGAAGTAATGGCGTTTTATGTAAAGAAAATAGGCTTAACCAGATGGTTTAAAGAAACATTTTTAGGTATTGAAGAAAAAGTAGTTAGAAATCGTACTAAAAAAGGCACTTATGTTGCAGATGATAAGTCTACTAAGGACATCAACGAGGCTTATAAGACTATTAATATTAAGAAGAAAAAGAAAAAGAAATGAAAGTTGCCCTAGTTATAGGTGGAGCACTCTTTATTTCCATTATGGTTAACATCGTTGCGTTTACTAAATTAGATAAAGCAAAGATTGAACTGCAAACAGCGCTCAACAACCAAGCGGTTCTTGAGCGAACAATCCAGGAACAAAACGACCAGATTGTAAAAGCATTGGAATCAGCTAAAAAGACCCAAGTACAAATACAGTCGCTTAATACACAGTACACTCAGAGCCAAGCACAAGTGACTAATCTTAGAAACAAGTTTGCTAAACATAATCTTGAAGGTCTAGCCATGTCTAAACCAGGTTTGCTGGAAAGCAAGATCAATAAAGCTACAGCAAGAGTAGGCCAAGATTTAACAAACATAACCAATCCAGATCAATTTGATGAAAAAGCTACTAATAATTCCGCTACTACTGGTTAACGGTTGTTCGACTTATTCTCTGTTAGGAGATTTAGCGAACAGGGAACCACAAACAAAACCAGTTGAAGTGGTAACCGTTGCAAAACGGAACCCTATTTACCATCCACCGCTCCCAGAACCTATAGAGGCCTCTGATGTGGAGTGGAAGATACTGACCCCCGATACTATGAAGGAATATCTAGCCCAAGTAGAAGCGGGAGAAGAACCCAGGGTTGCTTTTTACGGACTAACTAGCCAAGGTTACGAGAACTTGTCCATGAACATGGGCGAGATAAAACGATACCTTGAGCAGATACTGCATATTGTGGGATACTACAGGGATATTGATGACGATGAAGAGGAAGGAAAATAAATGCCTTATCAAAAATACGATTTAAGACCGGGCGTTGATAGAGAAGGAACCTCGTTTTCTGCACAGGGGGGCTGGTTTGACAGCAACCTTGTACGGTTTAGAAAAGGGTTCCCTGAAAAAATTGGCGGTTGGGTCAAAGAACAAGTTGCCACTTACTTGGGCACTGGTCGTGCTTTGCATGCGTGGGTCTCTTTAGCCACAACCAAATACCTAGGGCTTGGCACCACACTCAAATACTACATCAAAGAAGGAGATACTTTTGATGACATAACGCCGATCAGAAAAACAAGTACAAACTCTATTACTTTTGCAGCCACTGATGGCTCTTCTACTATAACGGCCACTGACAGTAATCATGGTGCTCAAGCAAACGATTTTGTTACTATAAGCGGTGCAGCCACTTTAGGTGGTGTAGTTACCGCTGCTGTCTTAAACCAAGAATATCAAATTGCTACTGTGCCCACTGCGAACACCTATACCTTCACGGCGAAAGATACTGATGATGCTACGGTCACAGCTAACAGCAGTGACAGTGGTAATGGCGGTGCTGGTGTTGATGGGTCTTATCAAATTAATGTAGGTCTTGATGAATATGTGACGGGTTCGGGTTGGGGCGCAGGTTTGTGGGGCGACGGAACCTTTGGTTCATCCTCTCCACTTTCAGCCAGTAACCAACTAAGGATTTGGACGCACGATAATTTTGGCGAAGATTTAATTATTAACCCAAGAGGCGGCGGCATTTATTATTGGACCGAGAACAGTGGATCAAGTGTTAGAGCCGTTGCTTTAGAAGATTTAACCGGAGCCAACTTACCACCCACACTAGCTTTACAGACATTGGTCAGTGACGTTGACCGACACGTTATTTGCCTAGGCGCAGACCCTTTAAATGACGCAGGAACAGCCAGAACAAGTGCCATTGATCCTTTGTTTATCTGTTGGTGTGACCAAGAAGTAGTTACCCAATGGGAACCTAAAATAACCAACACAGCGGGGTCCTTGCGTCTCTCTGCTGGGTCTAAGATTATCGGTGGGCTTCGTTCAAGACAAGAAATTTTAATCTGGACAGACGACGCTCTTTACAGCATGCAGTTTATTGGCGCCCCGTATACTTTTGGGGTTAACTTAATTAATTCAGGGGTCGGGATGATTGCCCCTAAAGCCGCGGTCAACTCTCCTCCGGGAGTTTTTTGGATGGATCGCTCTGGTTTCTATCTCTACAACGGAAGCGTTAGTCGTGTTCTCTGTAGTGTTCACAGCTATGTGTTTGATAACTTTAACCAAGACCAGATGTATAAAGTTTTTAGTTTCTTAAACCGACAGTTTAACGAAGTGGGTTGGTATTACCCTTCTGGAAGTTCCACAGAAATTGATCGTTATGTGGTTTATAACTATCAAGCGCAAGTGTGGTATTACGGAGAAATGACACGTTTTGCTTGGTTGGATGAAGGCGTAGAGTCTTATCCAAGGGCCACGGGCACCGATACTTATAACTATGTCTACCAACATGAAACAGGCAATGACGATGACGGTTCGCCCATGGACAATGTTTACATAGAATCAGCGGACTTTGCCTTAGATGGCATTGGTAACACCTTTACGCAAATACAGAACGCTATGCCCGATGTTTTATTTACCGGTGACGGTGGGTCTGACCAAACGGTAAACTTTGTTTTGAAGACAAGAAACTTCCCCAACGAGTCTTTAACCACCAAAAGCACGAGTCAAGTAACAGCGAGTACAACTAAACTTGATCTAAGGAGCCGGTCACGACAAGCCGTGGTTCGCTTAGAATCAGACGACGATGCGAGTGCAGGAGAAAGATTGGGTGTGGGGTGGAGAGTTGGCTCTATGCGGCTCAACACCAATCCTAGCGGGAAAAGATAGTGGCACGATTACTTGTCACCAGGTTACCGCAGGCTCCTATGACGCACGGACATGTCCACCCTGATTTATTTAACCGATTTATAAGGGTTTTGGAACTAAATCTACAAAGTTTTGATCCTACGGCAACTTATCAGTATACTGATACTACCCTCGATCAACTTTTTTTTAATCAAGGGGACATCATTTGGAACCTGACAGAAGGTAGGTTACAGGTGTATGATGGCGACAGGTGGCAAACATTATACGCGCCCAGAGAAAAGGGTGTAGGTGCTACCGGACAGCTAGGGTCTGTAACCGTTGCGACCAATGGAAACACGTCAGTAAGTATTGGCGAAGTTGCAACAGGGTACGGAACAGAACAGTGGTACACATAGTATAATGCCTATATTTAAAACAACTCAAAGAGGAACCCAGTAGTGCCAGGACAACAAGGAAAAGGAGGCGGAATAGCCAATATTCTTAACAAAGTTAGCGGTATGATTCCTGGGTATCCTGTAAATGTAGGTAATGCGAATATTAAAGTAGGTGGTGTTCCAGGGGCCATGGTAAACCAACTATTAAACAAAGAAGGTAACACAAATCCGGCTGCTGCGGAACGTTTTAGAAATGCAGGAACCGGGCCTTCGGCAGCCATGAACATGATGAAAATAGCTTCTGGGGTTGGCGCATTTCCTGGTGGCAAAAGTGGTGGTAAGGGAGCAGGCGGTGGTCGTGGTCAAATGCAGAGACAGCGGAAAAAAGAAGAGAGACAAACTAACCGAATAATGAAACAGATAGAGAGTTTAACAAATCCTCAAACGTTTATGGACCAAGGCATGCCTGAAGCCGAGGCCATTAAGATGGCGGAGGAGAACACGGCTAAATACGGAACACCTGAAGATTTTAGAAAATACCGGTTTGATAATAACTTTGGTATGGGCAGTGTGTATGGCACACAAGAAGAACTTAGGTCAGCAGGGATCAATGCACTTCCGAGTCTTGCAACGTCTTGGGGACAATACAAGAACTGGGACTCAGAGATAATGCCTTGGTTACAGGCTAATAATATGGATTATGCAAACGCCCCTGATCCAAGAATACCGCAAGAAGAACTAGATGATCTTTCTCCACTGGGCATAAGATCGTTGCCACCATGGTACGGAGGAGGATAAGATGCCTGATAATTCTTATGGTTTTGACCCCAGTGTTTTTGACGACGCACTAGAAAGAGAAAAGATTAACGCTGCCGCTGAAGGCATGAATGTTCCGGGTTTCCCTTGGAACCATCCCGCTGTTAAGTTTGCTAAATGGTACATAGATAAGTTTGGACACGGCGGGCCGAAGGGCTCTGAGTCCTGGATTAATCACGGCGCTGATTATACTGCTGCCAAAGACTACGCTACCGCTGGTACCGACGACAGCGCTGGTACAGACAGTGACGCTGATGTGCTTGCTGGTTACGCAAACAGTAACACAGTAACAAACGACACAGTAACAAACGACACAGTAACAAACGACACAGTAACAAACGACACAGTAACAAACGACACAGTAACAAACGACACAGTAACAAACGACACAGTAATAGATGAAATAACTGTTGTTGCCAAACCCCCTAGCGGAATAGGTCAAGTTGGAGAGTTGGTCAGGTGGGCAGGTATTGTATACATCTATGATGCCCTTGGAGGGTGGATACCGAGCCCCGATCCTTTACACAACCCCCCAATGGAAGAAACAACCGTTACAGGTAAGATTCCCGAGAAAGCGGACATATTGGGTGGCCTCGAAAGTCTTCTTGGAATGGGTATAGGCCTTGACGCCCTAAAAGAAATGGTCGCTAACATGTCTAATAGCGGCTCTGGTAATGAAGACAACTGGTTTGATAAATTAATTGATTTAGTAGCAGCAAAAAATGCTTATGAAGAAGGGTATAAGTACGAGGTTCCGACTGGGCAAATGGCCTCACAAAGCGAGATAGGAAAACAATGGGGACTGCCTTCTAAAGAAGACATGGTTATGCAAGGAATGGGTCCCAATTATCTTCAGGACCAACAATACGTATTGTCAAAAGGGACAACAATGCCCGCAGCCACACACGTTTCTGGCAACCCTTTATTAAAAGAAATTGAAGGAGGCAAACAAGGTGGTATCATGGGACTTAAGAGTCATGGGGACATTACCCCTGCGTTCCTTGAACCAGGAGAGTTTGTGTTTACCAAAAAAGCAACGGATAATATGGGTGCGAAAAGATTGTATAAACTAATGCAACAAGCAGAACAAATGGGGATGAACTAATGCCTATAGAGGATTACATAAAAGGATACGACAACGGAGGAGACGTAGAAAATACTTATTACTCGGGACAATACGGACCTAGTTCCACAATAGGTTTTGAAGCACCTTGGGTCGATCAGTACAGACGCGGGTTCTTTGACAATCTAACGAATCTGGTTCGCAACCCCATGCCTACGCCTCAAAGAGGGGTGGCTTCTTTTGATCCTTTTGAACTCAAGGCACGAAGTTTATCAAGCGGTCTTGGTGGCTTTCAGCCTTATATGCAACAAGCCGGTGGCGCTTATGGACGAGGGATCGGGGCTCTGGGACAAGGCGTACAAGCAGGCTATGCAGGAGCACAAGGCTACGACCCCAGTATGGGAAGAGCTTTTTATAACCCCTATGAAGAGGAAGTGGTACAAAGAAGCCTAGACGATGTTTACAAGAACTTTGCACAGACCGACATGGGCGCGAGAGCAAGCGAAGTGGGGGCAGGAGCCTATGGAGGGGGTCGAGGAAGACTCATGGCAAACGAACGCTACAACCAGTTGGGCAAAGGCATGGCAGGTACCGCAGGACAACTGCGATCACAGGGCTATAACACGGCTCAGGCTCAGGCGCAAGGCGCTTTTGACTCACAACAACAAAGGATGCAGCAAGCGGGAGCACAAGGGATGCAAGGCGCACAAATGTACGGGAGCCTGGGACAAGGGATCGCGGGTCTGGGAGGCACAGGACAACAGCTTTTACGTAACCAAATGGCTACGCTAGGTGGACTGGGAGCACAAGGACGAGGAATCCAAGACGCGATGTATGGATCACAGTTCGATGCCGCAAACAGTCTAGCAAAAGAGCCTTACCAAAGGATGCAGTTCCTAGGAAGCATGCTACAGAGCTTGCTACCAAAAGGACCGGGTACCGGTATCACTACAACTTATAACCAACAAAGTCCAACTGACGCAAACTTCTTAGACATATTAAAAGAGTTGTTTGGCGGAGGCGCATAGTGCCGGGCTGGGGTCAAAGACCTTTATTTAGGAACCCTACCAACATGACGCACGGTGGTTCTGTTGGCATGCCCAAAGGCATCGCTGGCTATGAAACTGGTGGTATTGCCGATGGCTACCCAAACGAGGCAGCCAGGGCAAGGGGTATGGAAAGAGATGCCACGCAAAGCGCCTATGAAAACGCTATACAGAGTTCAGCGGCGTCTTTTGCGAAGAGTAGTCCAGGTGGTTTAACGAGAGGGGAGAACAAAGAACTTGACACTTTGGCTATGAACATTAGCTATGGACACAACCGGGAGAAGCAAGAGGTGCTTCAAGACTTAATAGCCGCTATCGAACAACAAAGCGCCAACATGCCTCCCGAACAGGGGATCATGGACATGATTCGAGAAAAGCTGGGCGGCTCAACGGAAAAAGGTATGATGCACGGCGGCATTGTCGGCCTACAAGACGGCGGCATGGCACCAGAATTGTTTGAAGACGAAGGAATTGTAGACACCAGCTCTATGTTAAATGAAATGGCTGCTCAAGAAAGTGGCGATGGTATTATGTCAATGTCAGCTAGAGGAGCTCCTGAAGCTATGCCAGAGAGAGGCGTTCCGAACGAACGTGGAATTATTGAACTGGCTATGGAGCCAGAACTGGCGGAAGAAGTGGAAGACGATAATCCTATACTTGCTTTCGCTAAACAAGAAGCACAAAGCCGACTTGACGAAGAGTTCAACATTCTTAAAAGCACAGCTCAAGCGGAAGCCGCTAGTGGCAACCCGCCTTCTGCTGTTATTAAAAGCAGCATGGATGACCTAGCTCGTTCAGCGAGGCGTATTGAAACCGAGACTGTAGAAAAATATCCCGAAGTTCCAATGAACGCTAATCTAATTAGTAGTGATGATCTTGTGTCTTATAGAGAAGAACTGGTCACTATTTTTGAAACCCCTGAAGTGGGACAAGAAGAACCACTAATGGACATGTCTATTCTTACGGCAAAGAGAGGCGGACTGATTCCAGGGTATCAAGACGGTGGAGAAGTCCCAGAGGAATGGTCTTGGATTGATGAAGACATAAGACAGAGCGGCGTGTCTTTAAAAGAAGCTGAATCTATTATGATTAAAAAATACGGCCCTGAAGTAGCCAAGATGAGAAAAATGTATGCAACGGAAACAGATCCAGAAACACTTACCAAAAGAAGAATGGAAGAAAGGCTACTGCCTGCCGACGAGCTTATAAAAAGAAGGACAGATCAGAGCCAAGACACTCGAATTGCTGATCTTGTCGAGGCCATGAAAACCGGAAATTTTATGGGCTCTACTGAACCCAAGAAAATTCCTCTCCCTGGAGGAACAGGGGCAGCAACCATGCCTATGGGAGCGGACACTATACGATCCAATATGGACCTTTTAAGACAATACGGTAAATCTTTTAATGAAGAAGGTAACCTCAGGCCCATGGTTGAAACATCTACTACAAGCGCTAAAACAACGTACCCAGAGAATCTTACTTGGGATTACATTTTGGACCAAGGACAAGGGGCCGGGGACCAAGGTCTTCCTTTCCAAGGAAACGGGCAAGACATAGCCGCCATACTGAAAGCTACGAAAGAAGCCGGGTATAGTGAGGAAACGGCTCTTGAGCTCATTAAAATGATGCAACAAGGAGACCCGTTAGCCGCTGTAAAAGCACAGGCGGAAACACTAAAGGGCACCTACGAAAAAGGCACGGAAGACATAGTGTCCATTTTAGATAAAAGCATCGGACAATACGAAAAAGACGCCAAGAAACAAGACAAAGACATGCGAAATATTTTTGACGACATTGAGCGAAGGATTCCAGAACAAGCTAAGTACGCAGCTTTAACTTCTGCCGCTTCTTCAGCGGGGGGTAAGGGCACACAATACTGGACCCGGAAATTTAATCGTAAATCCTTTGAAGAAAACCTTTACCAGACCAACAATAAAAACAAAATAGCGTTTGAAAACTTAAGAAAACAAGAGACCGAAGCCCGACGTAACCAAGATGTTAAAGCATTGTACGACATAAAACTTAAGCAAATGGACATTCTTTCTGGTATTGATGAGACCATGTTAAAAAGCGATGAAGCTGTCGCTCGATTAGAAATTGAAAACCAACTAAAAGTGGATCTTGAAAAACTTAAAGCTGAGTTGGGTACAGCGGACCCGAGCTCTAGTACACCAGCCGCTATTTGGGCGGACCTTATAAAAAGCGGGGGGAAAGACCTCTCGTCCAGAGAAGACGCAATCAAGTCTATGATGCTAGGGGGAGACCCTAATGCTCAATATATAATTGACAAAGGCGTTCTCGGCAAAGGCTTACAAGGAACAAAAACCATTAAAGGAAAAGAAAGAACTTTCATTGAGCTCTATAGAAGTTTAATAGAAACAACGTTTATAAATAACAAAAACGAAAAAGTGAAACATACGAGTAGGACTATAGTAGAAGCATGGCTCGGGGTGTAACGTGTCTTACGACCCTTTTGCCGCACTAGAAGAACAAGAGTCTGCCTATGACCCTTTTGCCCCACTAGAAGAAGAACAAGAATATGATCCTTTTGCCCCACTAGAAGAAGAACAAGAATATGATCCTTTTTCTTCTTTAGAAGAAACAACTGGTCCCGTCTCCGGCGACCCAAGAGACGAGGGCTTTTTTCCTATATTAAGTAGAACCATTGACGAACTGCAAGCGAGCAGTTGGGCAGGGGTCCGTGTGCTCGGAGAAGCCTTTGATTCAGAAGCCTTGATTGATGTGGGAAACCGTGGCGTTGAGGTTAATGACAGACAGATTGCTAAACGCGGTCGTCCTTTAATTGCTGAAGAGGTGGAAGACCTGGGTGATGCCATGACCTTTATCAAACAAGGTATCGCACAAATCCTTCCATCAGTTGCCGTTTCTATGCCAACAGCGATCGGTGGTGGTAAAGCAGGGGCCGCTTTGGGGTCCTTTGCAGGACCAGTAGGAACCGCCGTTGGTGCACTTGTTGGTGCTGGTGTTGGTGCTTTTCTTCCCTCTTTTGTAATGAGTACCGGTGAAATAGACCGTGAGATGAAGGCGCGTGCTGGCGACGATTACGAAGATCCCGGTGCCGCGATGACTGGCGGAGCCGTGGTCGCCGCACTTGACGTTGCCTCCATCGCCTTTGGACTTAAACCGTTAATGCCGGTCCTTTTAAAGAAGGCTTCCATCAAACAAGTCACTCAAAAACTAATAGAAGAAGGTGTGGAGAAAGGCGTGGCTAAAGCCGCTGTCGCTCAGGCTCTTAAAGCCTCCTTAATGGAAGGCGCAACGGAAGCCAGTCAAGAATTTGTTGAAGACTTTACGGCTGAAATGTCCACAGAGATCGCCAGCGAAGAAGGGCAACTGCAAAGTGCCTTGCTCAACGCTTTTCTCTTAGGGTCTCTTGGTGGAGGCACTCTTGGTGGTGTGTCCGGGGCCATTAGCCAGTTTGGTGTCAACCAGCGAAAGAAAAGTGAGCGAGAAGTAGCGGAGCAGATGCAGGTCATTGAAGACGAGGTAAAAGATCAGGTCAATATTGCAGGGGAGACCTGGCAAGACATGGACAGGGATACGCTTGTAGAAGAAGCTATAAACAGAGGCCTTGTGCCAGGCCAAAAAGGTTTTAGAAAAAACTCTTCCAAGGAAAAAATTATAGAAAAGTTAACCGAATACGAAGTGTTTAATCGACGAGCAGAAATGCAATACAACTATTTCCTAGAAAACTTTGGTGCTTTAACGGCTCAAGAGCAGACCGCCAGAAAAGACCGAAGAGAAGAGCTTACCGCTTTAGCAAAAGAAGAAAACGGAATCAAGGACTTGATGAAACTTGCTGATGAAAAGGTGCAGGTAACAGAAGAAGGCATGCCCAACATTAAACTAATTCCCACCCTCAACAGAAAAATGTCCACCAACGAACTGGTAAACAAGATATTAGACGTAGAGCTTTTAGAGCAGAGAGCCCTCACTGGAGGCGCTTCCATTCTGTATGCTGCGGGGCAAACCTACGCGTTTAAAGCAAAACTAGCGTTGTTGCAAGAGGCAAAGGTAAAAGACCTACGGGCTCAGATGAAGGTTCGAGGAATAACAGCGAAGAAAGGAGGCACTAAAAAAGAATTTGCCGAACAAATTATGAACCACGATGCTTTTCTTGTTTTGCACAAAGAAAGAAAGATGCGTCTTTTGACGGGCGAAGGCTACAGCAAGTTCAACCAAATGAGGATAAGAAGAAGAGGCGGTCCCGCTGAAGACATTAATTTTTATACCGTTACTGAAAGAGGTTGGAAAGACTCTCAGCCTGAACAAGAAGGTTTGACAAAGGATCAGAAAAACGAAATGCTTGACCGTGAGTGGGAGGCCTTTGTGCAAAAAAGCCTGAGCCAAGAAGGAGACGCTGTTGGGGTTCGTTACACAGAAGATGGAGTCAATATGCGTTTTCTGGACGAGACCACCAACATTAGACAAGACGAAAACAAGCCAAACATGCAGTACGAAATAAGAGATGTTGAAATAGATGAGTCAGGAGAACCCTTCAACATTGCTTCTGGAACGGGTTTGTTCAATAACTATGAAAACTCCGTGACAAACGATAGTGTGGTGACCAATGTCAGTGAGATACGGTTTGAGCAAAGCCCAGATATTATTAGGTCTTCTGATTTTTTTGCCGGAATGTTAGGTACCCTTAAACACTACTTTGCTCCAAGCGGGCCACTGGGATGGGAAGCGTTTATGCTTTCTCGAAACAGGATAGGGCGGATTCGAGCTATGAATAAGATGGCAGATCAAATGGGCACACAAGTTAAAATGGCGATCAGTGCTGCGGTGTTGAACGGAGAGTACCTCACTGAGCAACAAGCGGAAGCGGCGCTTCTTTCTGCACTTAGGCGTTCTGTTAAACGGTTTGCAAGAACCAAGGACGAAGTTAAAGCCCTTAAAAAAGAAGAGGTGTCCCTTCTAGCTGACATTAAAAAACAAAGGTCATTAGTAAAAAACATCACCCTTTTCCGAGAAGGGGGACTTAAGTTTGAAGACGCTTCTCCTCTTGTTCAGGAAGACTTAAAAAACTACAACAGTAAACGCAAGCTGGAGCAGTTGAACTTAGAGCTGGCAATAATGAAAGGCGACCTAGAAGAAGTGGGGCTAATGCTTAACCCAGACGCTCGACTAAAACCCACACAAGCTGCTTATACACTAGAGCCTAGTCTGAGAGATTCCTTTATTGAGCTTCGAGGCTTTGTGGATATGATGAGTAAACGGCTTCTTAGAGAGCTTCCCGGAGAATTGTTGACTAATAAGAAGGGTGGAAAAGAACTAGGTGAGGTTATAGAGGAAAACATTGGGTCTTACATGACGCGCTCATATAGAATCTTTGAGCCGGGCAGCAACTACGACCCTCTTAGTTGGTGGAACAGGACAATGCCTACAAAGTCCGCTGAGATTATGAGAGGAAAAGTTGAGGGTGTAAAAAAACTTCTTGAGTCTAGGGTGGATAAAAACGGAGAACGGCTTTATACCGACGCTCAGATTAGGCAAGAGATCAGGCTCCTGGCACAAGGGACACAGGCTTCTTTGGCTACCACGGATTTAGGCGGTATATTAAACCAAACAATAGTGGAGCAAAACCAAGAAGAGGTTGCTATAGATGATGTTGCTAGAAAAATATTAAAAAGAAGAACCCGTATACCAAAAGAAATTCGTGCTTTGATGGGAGAGGTTACAAGCCCAGGAGAAGCGGCAGCGGTAACAACAGCTCGTTTGTCTTCGCTTTTAGAGAACAACCGTTTCTGGCAAAATCTGGCTGTGTTAAACGAGCAGCCGGGGCAAAGATTGTTTTCTCCCGTGCCTGTGTCGAAAGGCTCTGTTGAGGGGAAAAACCTTACTTGGTTTGCTAGAGGTCAGGGGCTATCACATAAAGTTGTTTCTACTGGGAACAATCCTTTCGAGGGAATGTATACAACTAAAGCTGTCGCAGAGGTTCTAGGGGTGCAGACAAATGAAAATACTGCTCTTAGCAATAACGCCATCTGGAGAAACTTTTTGATTAAGCCAAAATCGTATATCCAGTTAGGTAAAATTGTCTTGAGTCCACCGGCGCAGATCAGAAACTTTTTAAGTGCGGCATTGTTTGTAGTGGGCAACGGACATTTTACAGGGTACAGGCATCTTTCCGAAGCCATAAAGGTTGTTGGAAACGAGTTGTTTGAAGGAGGGGTTGACGCACAAGGACGTCCTATTACTGCACGACAAAGGGCACAAGAAACATACAGAGAACTGTTGGCCCTAGGTGTGTTAAACACAAGTGTTAGTTTGGGAGATGTTCTCAGTGTTTGGAGAATGGCTGGTTCTGGAATGTTTGAAGGACCAGGAGATTTTGCTGCCGTTACCGGAAACCCTTTCAAGAAGTTCTATAAAGGAGCAGAACGAGCCTACACCGCCGCGGATGATTTTTGGAAAGTAGTGGCCTATGGCTCGGAACTCAAGGCCATTGAAGAACAGTTTAAAACAGAAGCGGACTACAACCAACTGCTCGCGCATGCTAAAGACCTTGGGATGTCCTATACGATTGATCGTCAAGACTTTAAAACCGCTCGAAGAGAACTCGCCGCTTTCAAGGTTAGACAAACTGTTCCTAACTACGACTACGTAGGAAAGTTCGCAGAAGTAGTAAGAACAGGTCCCCTTGCTTGGTTGGGTAATTTCATTGCTTTCCCGACAGAGATTGTGCGAACCAGTGCAAACATTATGGAAATTGGTTTTAGGGAGCTTGGTTCTAGCAACACAGCGGTGCAGAGAAGAGGGTTTGCTAGATTGTCTGGCTACGGCGCAGCCTCTTTTGGAATTGCATCTGCGGTCCAGGCTATCGGCCAAGCGCTTCATGATATAGATGACGAAGACATTGAAGCAGGGAGACATTTCTTACCGCCTTTTTCAAAAAACAATTTAATTATTCCTATCGAGAAAAAAACCCAGGAAGAAGGCGGAGGGTTTGATTACATTGATGGCAGTTACATCATGGTCTATGACGACTTAGCTAGAATGGTCCCTACAATTCTACAAACCGTCGGGGAAGCAAAAGAACAGGGGCGTTCGTCCGCTGACAGCATCGCCTTAGCCATGGGCAAAACAATCGGGACCTTTTTTGAGCCTTTTATGGAGCCTTCCATTTACACGCAAGCCGTTTTAGACGTTGCTCAGAACAGAAACAGTAGTACAGGCAGACCTATTTGGAATGAGGCTGAAGGAAGAGGCCTTCCTTTAGACGGCGCAGGCGCAAGAAGTGTGGCGCTTGCAAATTATTTTTGGGACAAGTCCGCACCAGGGATAATAGCAGCGGGGGAAAAAGTCTACCGTGGTTCTCAAGAAGGCGAGGGAGCCTATGGTCGTTTTGGTTCTAAGCAAGAACTAGGAGACGCTTGGCTGTCTTTTGTAGGAATTAAGGTTAATAGGCTCAACCCTACTTCGAGTTTAAGTTTTTCTTTAAGTGATCTTCTTAATGAGTCCAGAGACGCTGAAAAAATATTTTCAAGAAAAGTGTATAACAGGGGGAAAATTTCTCCTCAAGAACTGGTTGACGCCTATACCGCTATGCAGAAATCTAATTACTTTATTAACGAGTCCCTCTTGAGCACATTCAAGGCCGCGGAAAGGCTAAACATTAACGAAGACATTCTTAATAAAGCATTGAAAGAGCGTTTGAGTAGTAAGCAAAGAAGGATGATTAGGAACGAAGAAAACTTGGCTCTTAAGCCTAGAAAAAGTTTAAGAGGCGATCAGAAAGATTTCGATGAGAATACAGAAAAAATAGAGGCCGCTGAAGGATTGCCTTCAGGGAGAGTCTTTCCTTTAGATGATCTCGTGGAGGTGTATAATTATTTTAAAGACCTTCCTCTTGCTTCGCCTTATCAGGGTTCGGTTGTTCGAGAGGAGGAGTTTCGTTCTTCAGAAGAATAAACTTTTCTACTCGAGTGTTCCAAGCGTCAGCCGCTCGTTCAAATTCGCGTCCTTCTAGGACAAACTCTTGATAAAAGCAGTCCACTGAGCACATCATAATAACGCCCTTTCTTATCTCGGTGCCATACACTTCGTTGTGCGCTAGAGCGTAGGCCGCCAGTTGTTGAAAGTAGTCCCACACATAGCTTCTACGCCGCTTCGGTGTGTTGGTTTGTTTAAAGTCCATGATGGCTTCTTCACCTAAGTGCTTGCCAATCACATCAGCGGTGCCGGCATACCTTCCAGGGTAGTAGAGAGGAACCTCGCAGCCATATACTTGGTCAATGGAGGGAAACCCTTGGTCCATGATCGTACAAGCCATCTTGTAGGCTCTCTTTTGGTCGGCTGTTTCTGGGTAGTAATCCCAAATGCTTCCCTCTACAAGCTGTCGTTCCAACAGTTCGTGCATTTCAGTGCCCCGAGCCGCCGCTTCGTTACGAATACGCTCTGCTTCTTCCTCGCCAACACGCTCAATCCATTTCTGTAGGCTGTCGTTTTCTTGTTTTGTTTTGGAAAGAATGGTTGTTACTGAAGCAAGTCTTTCTTCTCCAGCAATGTAAACCCGTCCTGTCTCAGTTGTTTCTTGAGACAAGTCCGGGTACTCATAGGGTGAGCTAAAAAGAATTTCGTCCTTCATTTTTCTTTTACTTCTTCCCACAGCTTCTTAACCGCAAAGGCAAACACATAACTCTTAGGTCTTTCTGTTTTCTTTGCAATTTTTTCCGCCAGTTCTACGATGTCGGTGCGTATCGCTACGCTTTTCCATTTAGTGATGTCCATACTTTACTCCTTGTATAATAAAAGCTGTTAGATTATATAAAAATATAAGACCAATAGCAACATTTGCTTTAAGACATTGAGTCTCCCCAATTTTTTCCTAGTTCTGCGTCTACTTTGTTCGGGACATTAAGTTCCACCGCGTTCTCCATAATCTTAACGATCTCCTCCACCTCTTTTTTACTGGAAACAGAGAACACAAGTTCGTCGTGTACCTGTAGTAAGGGTTTATAGGACGCATTGTAGCAGTCTAATAGCGCTTTCTTGGTCATGTCTGCGGCTGACCCCTGTATCAGCTTGTTCAAGGCCTTATAAACGAAGGCTCGCTTGATGTCACCGTTGTATTCGTGCATCGCTTCTTTGTATTTCATCGGTCTGCCTGTCCCGTACTGGCGTGGTTCCCACATATCAAAGTGACAACGCCGTCCCAACAAAGTTTTAATGTAGCCTCTGGTGGTAGCACTACGCATTACGGTGTCTGCCATCTGCCTAACAAAGGGTGCGTAAGTGTTGAACCGTACCAAAATATCACTGGCTTCTTCCACATCGACACCCAACTGGTCTGCTAGTTTTCCTTTGCCCATGCCGTACATGATACCCAAGCCAATGGTCTTAGCTGTTTTACGATCAATGCCTACTAGGGTTGCTACCTGTTGGTGAAAGTCTGCTTCCCCTGCCATATAGGCTTCAGCAATACTGTCCGCCCCATCGTACTTAGACCGATACGCAAAGTGGGTCAGTATCCTGGGCTCTTGTTGAGAAAAGTCAGCCGAGCACCACTTCTGTCCTTCTTCCGGGAGGAACAAAGAACGTATTAAAGGGCCTATTTCTTTATCTCTAGCTGGGACTTGTTGTAGGTTGGGGTTACTCATGGATAACCTTCCAGTCACCGTGCCTCCTGTCTCTCCTTTAAGCTGTCGAATGTCGGCATGAATCCTGCCGTTGTGTTCGTGCTTGATGATCGTATCAATAAAGGTGCTGTGGGCTTTGTTGAGTTCTCTGATCTTCATAATCATCTGTGCCACGGGATGTTTTTGACTGGCTAGAAACCCTTTGGTAAAACTGGGTGCGCCTTTGGCGGTGTGGTTGTAGGGAATTTTGCAGGCATCAAAGACCTGTGCCACGGAGGTGGCGGCCCAAATCCTGACTTCTTTAATTCCCGATTCTTTTGCCACTTCTTTAATCAGCTTCTGTTCTTTTGCAACCAGTTGCTTCTTTAGTCCATCCGCTCTTTCCAAGTCAACCCTCACTCCGGTTAGCTTCATGTTAAACAAAGCAGGGAACAGGTCTGTTTCCAGATTAAATATGTTCCAAAGATTCTGGTCCTCTAGGTGTATTTTAAAGTGGTTCCAAAGTTTCAGAGTCAGTGCGGCGTCTTGTGCGGCATACGTTCCAACATACGCTGAGGGCAGTCGCCACATCTCTGCTTTCGGGTCCACTCCCCACTCTTCCGCTGCCTGTCTTAGTTCTGCCTCTGACTTGCCTTCTTGTAGATACTCTTGTCCTAGAGAATTAAGGGTGTACCAATACAGGTTCTCATTAATCAAGGGTGCCACGATCATGGTGTCAATGATGCGTCCTTTAACGGTCACGCCTTCTCGGTGCAACCAACCCACATCGTAGGTAGCGTTGTGGAATATCTTGTCGCAAGGCAGGGCACAGATTTCTTTGATAAAGTCTATGACCCGCTTCTTGGGAAAATTAAACCCGGCTTCATGGGAAAAAGGAAAGTAGTCAGCATAGCCGTCGCAAGCGATTGATATGCCTACGGTTTCTCCGTCCCCTCTCACATAACCGGGGCCCTTGGACTTTAGGTTAGGGTCGCGTGTCTCAAGGTCAATGGCTATTTCGTCTGCGTCTTTGAAGATTTCGATTGGAAAGATGTCAGGGGGTGTCCATTCTGATGGTGGTTTAAATATTTTATACGCCATATTTTAAGTTCTCGTTTTGTGCATTAATAATAAAAAGGTTTTCTCGCGCTCTAGTCACAGCAACGTAGAACTGTCTGTGCAAGCTGTCGGCATTAATCATCGCGTTCAGCTTCTGCGCTGGAGATAAGTCTAACAACACTGCCACGTTGTCAGCTTCTCCCCCCTTTGCTTTGTGTATGGTAGACAATGCTACCCTTGGTTCGCCCCTTAAGTCTTCTTTGTTATCGGTTGCTTTTTTAATGAACGTTCTCCGTTCCTCGTTAATTCTTCTTGTAAAAACCTCTTGCCAGGTCTTTCCTAAACACTCTTCGTGCAGACCAAAAAGTTCCACTACTTGTTGTTTGGTTAGCTTTCTTGCTTTTTCCTCGTCCTTTCCTGGGGCACTAAGGAAGCCTCGTTTGACTTCGTTCTTGGTCAGGAACCGATACACGCTTTCCAGTTCCCCCACTGTGATTTTGGTTTCTTCTGCGAGCAGTTTCTTCCAACCATCAATGGCTTCAATCATGGGCAGAGGAATGTAGCGGAAGCTGTTGTGTGAGAAAGGGATGCCACGATCAATCAAGGTTCGTCTTGAACTGTAGCCTTCTCCGTCGCCGTTTAACATGTAGTCACAAGACGCAAGGATCAACCATTGGCCTTCTTCGAGGGGTAGTACATCAACCGAGTGTAGGTGGGACAATGTTCCCTCGTGTTCTCGAGGCAGGTATCTTTTTTCTTGTCTGTTTTGTATGCGACGAGCAATTCTTTCGGCTTGTTTGTGTACTTGTCTTGGCACTCGGAACGATTGATCAAGGACCACGGTCTCGCCCTGCATGGCGATGAACCGGTCTGGTCTAGCACCGTTCCATTCGTAGATGGCTTGGTCATCGTCGCCCGCGATGTAAGTAACGGGGACCACGGACATGAGCTTTTCTATCAAACGCCAATTTAGTTCGGCTAAGTCTTGTGCTTCATCAATGATTAGTACGTCCAAGGGTGGGACTCTTCCTTTTGTAAGAAACTCAATAATCATATCGGCAAAAGAAAAGATGCCTTGTTCTTCCCGATACTCTCCCCAGGCTTTGGCTAAGGGTTCAAGCAAGGAAGGCGCCACTCTTTGTCGTGTCTTAACGTTGGTGTTTAGGCGCTCTACTGAAACGCTGCGGCAGTTCGCCTTGGCGTTCTCAATAATTTGGAAGTAGGGGTCTTCTAGCATGGCTTCCAAAGACTTTCTTGTGTTGCCTGAGTAGTGTTGTGTCAAGGGAAAGCTATAGGTTTCTAAAAACTCTTTAATATCAAGACCTTCCATGACACGGGTAATGCCCATGGCTCTTTTACAGAAAGCATGGCTGGTGCAGAAGTAAGTCAGTTCGTCTTTGTCTAAGCCAAAACGGGCTCGGGCTCTGCTCTTTCCTTCCTCTGCGGCTTTGACCGAGAAAGAAATAAAGGCAATGCGTTCAGGAGAAATTCCTTCGTCTATGTGTTGCTCTATGTGTCGAAGTAGTGTGGTTGTTTTGCCGGTTCCAGGGGGTCCAAAGTATTTGGTCGAATGGAGTTCCTTATTCATCTTCCCAATCCTTCGCAGGCGTGTTCAGTTTGAAGTCTTTAGCGCTGACGTTTAGAGCAGCGGTTTCCGGTGTCTCGAGAACCCAGATGGAAGTAGCGCCGGCCCCTTTGTCTATATATTTCGTCGCCGTGTAAGCCCCCAGTTCCTTCAACTCGTTAAAAATCTCAGCGTCCCGTATTGCTTTCATGCCTTTAAACTCTTTAATGTACTTTACCAAATCTCTGCCACGAAACCACCATTCGTGTGGTTTGGTCTCTTCACTTCTATACACAGCGCCTGCCAGTATAGCCACTCGGGCAGAAGACTCTCGGTTCTTACAAAACTCTTCAATGGCGTCTTGTAGTAGTCCGGCTTTAGTCATGTCGGGGGGCACTTCAATTTCTTGCACACTCCGCAACAGATCGTTGAGCCGCATTATCCAGTCTTTCTTTTTAATGTCAGGGGGACACTTGTTAAGCACCTCCATACTTCTTTGTTGGTACAAAGAGAAGTTGTGGAGTTCTCGCGTTTCGAGGACCAGGGTCTCTCCTTCAACGTCCAAATGCCATAAGGGAGGGTCCGTCAGATACTTTCTGAGTCCGGTCAGATTGACCTCTTGTTCAGAGGGGTCAATGCCGTACCTTCTTGTCACGCACACACCGCTTTGGCAATGATTCACCAAAGGTGGTGTGGTACACTTATAATGATAGTCAGATTTCTCTAGGCTATTCATTAAAGCGTTCAGTTCAGCATGCGACAGGGGCTTGTGGCATACTGTTTTGTTCGCTTCCTGAAGTTTGTCGCGCCATTCCTCACTTTCGGGGTGCAGTTTTCTAAACAACACTCCGTAGGAGAAGAGGGCGTCGTTGCGGGTGCCTTCAGGTATCCCGTTTAGCTTCATGTGTACCAGACATGGTGGTGCGTGGTCCCAGAAAGACCCTTCCGAGCCCTCCCCGTTGTTCGCTTTTCGACTTTTCTTTATGGGTTTGATTCGATCAAGTTCTTGCTCAGTCACAGCTTTGTCCTTGACCCGTTTAATAAATTCGCTGGGATTGAGGGCTTCTCCCTGTTCGTCTATGGCGTATCGAGTTGTGTTGCGGCCACCGAAGTAAGGCATGTTAAGCCAGTTCCCTGTTTGTTTGTTTTGTTCCACCTGCTTGGACCATTGAAATTGCTTGGGAAAGATTTCGTCTTTGGTTCTCCCCATTGCCGCCGCTATCTCGTCGAGTTTCTTTTTAAAGCGGATAGCAGGCACCGGCTCATTGGTGAACAGGAACAAATGCACACCGCCCGATTTGGTCATACAGGGGACCAAGGGCAGTTGCATGTCCTTAATAACTTTTTGTAGGTGGTCGATATCAACCGGGTATTCATCAACGTCAATACAACCCCATTGACAGGTTTCATCGTCTTTAAGTGGGATGACTCCGATTGAAGTCTCTCCTTTTAGGTGATTCTGCCAGTGGACCAGGGTCAAAGGCTCTTGTATTGTACGTCCTCTGCCGTCCTTCTTAGTGCCTTTTGCTGTCTCTTTGGTGCCTTGTATTTGATAAATGCCGTATGCTCGTTCCAAACCGGAAAAAACCGCCATAAAATCTGTTGCTAGTTTACTCATGTTGCCCCTTAATGAAGCCTCACGAATAACTATGCTTTTCGTGAGGCTTCTGTCCGCCGCTTATTCCCAGTCCTTATCAGACTCTTTTGTAAGCAGGGGGGCCTTTTCTGTGGGTGGTTTAGCCAACTGCATTTTCATGCCGCCTTCCGAGCAGAACTCAGCGAACTCTTGGCCTTGCTCAAAGTCAATTTTTTCCTTTAAGAGAGAATCGACTGCGATGTTCCAACCGTACCAAGAGCCTTTATCGTTGGACTCTTCTTTACTGGTGATCCGGTAAAAGTAAGCGTAAGAAGGGGGACTGAATTTCCCGCTTTTTCCTATCTCATACTGGGAGTGGATCATGTTGTTCCAAGCCCTCGAGTTTTTTAACTGCGACCCGGACAAGTTAATCACGCAACGGTGAGACATGCCATCAACAACAAGGAAACCGTAGTGGTTGCCTGTGTTTACTAGCTGTGTAGTGCGTCCATCTGAGTGCGTTAAAATGTCTCGGTACTGCGAGTCGCGCTCGGCTCTGTAAATGATGTCCGAGTCGGAAGGGTGAACGGCAACCAGGCCGCCTCCGCTTTCTCTCGTGTTCCATTCAACATAGTTACGATCATACCAACAGGGTTGGAATAAAAATCCTTCGTCCCCGTCTAATGCAGAACTGTTTCCTGTGAAAAAGAAATCTCCTGCTCGGGCATCGGGTTGATACTCAGGCTTTGATTTCTTTAGCGCGGGAGACTGTGCTTGTATAATTTGTATGCGCGGTGTGACTAAATCCTCCGCGGTTATTTCTCCATGTCCCTGACCTGCATGTTTCTCGAACAATGCGGAAAGGGTGTTTTTAGTAGACTTACTACCATTCTCTTTTTTTACTGTCATAACGTTCTTTATCCTCTGTTTTTTTGTTATTTAGTTATTTTTGTGCGTTGACCTGTGTATACAGAAAAAAGTTTCTGCACACCGCTGTCGAACGCGGCGTCGCCACTTTCAATAAGCCCCTTTACAGCGGCTTTGAGGGTGGATGGGTGGACTGCCTCCTTTTGGTTAGGCATAAATCCCTGTTTTTCAAGGGTGTCCATTGTTTGTAGCGCAAGGTCGTCTTCGCCTTTACCGAAGGCAACGCTTACTGTGTTTTTTATGAGGTCTCCTAGGTCATTATCACGGAGCCATTGGTGCGCTTCCGCTCTGCTTTTCTCTGTGATACGAGCAGAATAAAAAGGGTCCACCAGGATACGAGAACCGTCGTCCATGCGAATGTCGCTGATGCCCATTTCGCGCATCATGTTAGGAATAACGTCTTCAGAAAGGTCTCTGTATTGTTCTTTAAGTTGTTTTAATTTCTCTTCGGCATTGCCTATGGTGCCGCCTACGTGTAACATTTCTTCCATCTTTTTACTGAGGGTTTTGAGGCCTTCATCATCAAGTCGGGTGACTTTTTTCTCGACTGCTGTCTCGAATAGATCAATAATATCTGTTGTTTTCTCGTCCGTTGTTCTTTTCTTTTTCAAAGCAAACTCCTTATCATTTTCAGGTTGCGGTATAAGTATATACCCGCTATACTTATCTTGTCAACAATAAAAAACTATAAGTTGAATAATATAAGAAAAAGGACAGAGAATGAAGAACTACGTATACCAAACCGAACCCTATAAGCACCAAGAAAAAACACTGCGACGATCTGCACACCGTAAGGAATTTGCACTTTTTTTAGAGATGGGACTGGGCAAGTCAAAGGTTTTATTGGACAACGCCGCCATACTTTACGAAGCGGGGAAGATTGATGCACTATTAATTGTAACACCGAAAGGAAATCTCCGAAATTGGGACAAACTAGAAATACCCAGGCATTTGCCAAGCAGAATCCCTACCTCTGTGTTGGTGTGGCAACCGAACCACACACAAACATGGAAGCGGACCTATTGCGAAATGGTTTTAGAAGAACACCCCGAAAGATTGGAGATTATGACCATGAATGTTGAATCGTTCAGTACGGAAAAGGGGCAAAAGTTTGCCAAAGCGTTTATCTTGGCGCACGAGACTATGTTGGCGGTCGATGAGAGTACCCTTATAAAGAACCCCAAAGCCAAACGAACAAAAAACCTACTCGCATTGTCGAGAGATGCAGTTTATAAAAGAATACTGACAGGCTTTCCGGTGACCAAAACGCCTCTTGATCTGTATTCACAGTGCGCCTTTTTAAACCCTTTACTGTTGGGCTTTAAAAGTTTTTACGCTTTCAAGGCACGGTATGCGATCACCAAGCAAAGACGTCTCGGCTCGCACAGCTTTGAAGAAGTGGTCGGCTTTCATCGAACGGAAGAACTGCAAGAACTATTAAAGGAGTTCTCGGTCCGCTATACCAAGGACAAGTGTCTTGATCTTCCCGAGAAAGTTTACATGAGAAGAGAGGTGGAACTGACTAAGGAACAGAAGAAGGCCTACGAACAGATGAAAAAAGAAGCGCTGATGGTACTGCGAGACGAGGTGTATACCACCCAAACTGTGCTGACTCAGTTGATGCGCTTGCAACAGGTGGTCGCGGGCAGTCTGCGTTCGCCAAGCGGAGAGTTGGTACTGCTTCCCAACAACCGCATTAAAGAAACGTTGAGCGTATTAGAGGAGGTCTCGGGTAAGGCGATCATCTTTGCCGTGTTTCAAACGGACATAGAAGCGTTGACCAAGGCCATCGCTGAGGTTTATGGGGAAGACAGTGTGGCTTCCTACTATGGAAAGACTCCCAATGGGGAAAGGGAGAGAATCTTGGAGGATTTTCAGGACAAGAACAGTCCATTGAGGTTTTTTGTTTCCAACCCGCACACAGGAGGGCGTGGTCTGACGCTTACAGAGGCAAGCTACATGATTTTTTATTGCAACAGCTATGATCTTGAGTTGCGGATTCAAGCAGAAGACAGGATCCATCGTATTGGCCAGGACAAAAGTTGTACTTATATAGATTTGGTCTGCCCTGGGACCATAGATGAGAAGATTTTAGAGGCACTTAAGAAAAAGGTTAGTATTTCAAACAAAGTTTTAGGAGAAGTAAAAAAATGGTTCGAGTAAAGAAGAAAGAGAAGAGAACGGCTCAACTTAACATTCGCATGACCGAGGAAGAGAAGAAACGATTGGACGTTTTGTCTCATCACAGTTGGCGTAGTTCAAGTGAGTATGTCAGAAGACTTATCAACCGTGATTGGAACCGGTTAAAGAAAATTGAGGGCGCGGCCAAGGCGAACGAGTGGTTTGAGTTGTTCTCTCAGCCTGGTGCCAAGGATGCTTGGGAAGATTTTCTTAAAGACGGCGACGTGGACATGATTAAATTCAAAAAATAGTTGTTTCTATGGGAGTGTTGTGTATAGTGTATAGACAATAAATGCACAAAGGGCCTGAATGATGCCTATTTGTGCAGGGGGCATCCCCTTCATTGAGAAATGGTAACTGGGGGGTGCTCTACTAAATTTTAATTGCTAAAAGGAGCAAACCAATGGATAAATGCGAAATTGATGAACGAGAACACCACATAAGAATTAAGGTTGGTTGTATGGAGATATATGCGGAAAGCAATGATATGCACGACCTTATTACGATTTCCCATGCGGACAACAGTCCTCTTAGATTTGATGAACGGAAGATTGTGGATATTGCTAATGGAAAGTTGTTTTGTTTAGGTGGGGAAACTGTTAATGAAGAAACAATCGTTGATTTAACGGAAGGAATAGCTGTCCGTAGACGAGTGCAAACTCTTTTGGAGGAAGCCAATGACTGATATTATATTAAAATCACTGGACCCTCTTGCTGAAGAGGCGTTTTACAGTGAGGCTCACGAGGCCTTTGAACGTTTCTCAAGAAAACTGCATCGGTTAGAGATGCCAACAAAAGAAGAGTGCGAGGTGTTGACAAAACTAGGTAATACGGAAGGCTCTTACCACGAACGCTACGAGAGGGTGTTGACTGCCCAAGAAGAATCTTGGTTGAGAGAGTTTGGTGCGGTTTCTCCTCGGGAGGGTGTGTGATGAGTAAAGCACCTAATGGCGCAAGGGTTATCTACAATCAAAACGGTGGCGGAGTCGTGTATCTTGGTTGGGGAAGAGGAAGGGTTGTTTTCAGTAAGAACGAAGAAACCGGGGAACTGTCTTGGCGTGATCCAAACAACTGCCCCGATCCCGATGTCCAGGACTTATTAATTAGCAGAGCGAAAGCTGTTTACATGGGAGAAAAAGATGAGTAACGATTACTACGATTACGTCATGGAACTGATCTATGAGGACATTGATCGCGAGGATAAGAAGGGTTTGTTGAATGACGAGATAAATCAGCTTTCGATCGAACACAGTCTTGATGCCGATGACGACCGAGAGGGCATCTTAATAAAACTCGCAGAGCAAAGGCTTGAGGAGAGTTTTCAGTGATTAAAAGGCTATACAAAGCCCTTGTTGAGGCTTCTTTCGCCCTTCTTTCGGTGGCGCTGTTGTTGTTTTTGATTGGCGCTGGTTTGGTGCAAGGAAAATGATGCACCCAAACGAGCAACGCTTGAAGGAGTGGTCGGAGTACCTAAAGGAATCGGAAGACTCCGTACTGGTGGCGGACGGCTTTGAAGAGGCCTTCATGGGCGTGGTGTTTGAATGGGGGCCACCTCGAGCGGTTTACAGTTATGAGAAGTGTGTCGAGGTTCTCAGACGAGACATGAGTTATGAAGAAGCAGTCGAGCACATGGAGTTTAATGTGGTCGGTGCTTATATGGGTGAGCAAACGCCGCTCTTTTTTCGAGAGAATACTTAGTGGTTGATAAAGAAGATATGGTCAACGAGCCACCGCATTATAAGAAAGGTAAGATGCAAGCGATTGATATTATTGAAGCGGGGATCGGGGACCAAGGGTTTGTTGGTTACCTGGTCGGGAACATTTTTAAGTATCTTTTGCGGTACAGGTTCAAGGGAAAACCAGTGGAGGATTTGAAAAAGGCCCGGTTTTACTTGGATAAATTGATTGCTAAAACATTAGATGAAAAAGAGTCCGTCTAATGTGTGTCTAAGCTAATATGTAAAACCCTATACACCCCTTTTTTATCCAAACATTATATCTAATATGGATTCCTAGCTTTTTCAGAGAAAAAAACTATAACGAGAAGCCAACAGATTCCGTCTAATGTGGTCTAATTCTTCTGTGAAATAAGCCCTATAGGGTTTTCAATGTTATATGGTCCGTCTAATGTTCATCTAACAATCTAAGGAAAAGCGTTGTTTGGAGACAACAAACAGGGTGTTTCACGCTAAAAGCAAGGTAAAAAAGGTAAGTCAAAACAGTCCGTCTAATGTTTTGGTCTTTAAAAGTATATATAAAACAAGCACTTACAAAAGGGTAAATAAAGGTAAGTTAATTTTTAGTGTGTTTTTGGTGTTTTTAGTGTACTTTTACAACTATGACAAAAGGTGTATCTAACAACCCATCAGGGAAAAAATGGCTTACCGATAATCAAAAGAGGTTTGCCAGGGAACTCGTTTACAATGATGGAACAAAAACAAAATCCGAGTGTGCTGTTTCAGCGGGCTATGCAAAAGGAAGTGCGGGAGTAAAAGCGGCTGAACTTACTAACCCAAGAAAATACCCACTTGTTGTCAGGTACATACAAGAACTCGAAAAAGAGGTCCAGTCTAAATATGATGTGACTTTTGGCAGACACATAAGAAAACTTGCAGAAATAAGAGACCAGGCAATAGAAAAAGGCAACTTGACCGCCGCTGTTTCCGCTGAAGTGCAAAGAGGGCGTGCGGCTGGAATATATGTGGAACGAAAAGAAATCAGAACTGGGACGCTTGAGGCCCTGTCAGAAAAACAGCTCAGGGAAAAAATAGATGGCTTGCTTGCTGACTATAAACCCTTGATAGAAGCCGAAGAAGCTGTTTTTGAGGAAACAACATAAACCTATACTTTCCAAGACCATTCCTCTGTATCAGTCTTTTGCCAACCTCTACTAAGTAGTTCATCAGAAACAGAATAAACCAAGCGCATAGAGACATGATTCTGCGTTTTTAAACTTTCAAAAACCCGCAATAATTCAACATCAGTTAGTTCTATTGGGGTAAAAAAATCGTTTAGGTGGTTCACTTATCCTGCAAGGCCTTCATGTTTTGTGGTTCTTCAATGTCGTACTCATACCAAGTGAACGAAACACCAAGAGAATCCTCTAACTTGTTGGCGATTCTTGGCTGACTGTCTGATGGGCAATCTATACAAAGTCTGTAAGAACCCGAACTCGTTATTTCTACGGCTGTACCCACCCTTAGAAAAGGAAGAAGGTCGTGCATTTGGTTTTCATTGATGGCTGTTATCAATGTTGTTGCCTGTTTTACATCCAACCATGTTTTTCTTCTAAGTCTTTTCATTTAACCGCTCCTGTTCTTCGTACTTTTCGTATACGAAACCATAGTTTTTTCTAAAATAACGGAAAAGATTTTTGTACGCCCGTTGCCCGTGTTCTCTCCTTTCTGCACTGTTCGCATCATACAACATTCTTACAAACAACTTAAACTTGTGGTCTTTCAAGACATTAGGTGGACGGAAGTCTATTATCTTTCCATCCTTTGTTTTAAATGATTTTTCCCACTCGTTCTTTCGCCACACTTTCGTCATTTCTTGTTCCTCCGTTGTAAATGATCGCTCAAATAACTCCATTTGTCCACTAACTGCTTGTTTTCGCTCATGTATTGTCATTTATTTCACTCTCCTCTGGTCTAGTAAGTTCGACTAACTGCCACGCTAATTCGTGAACGGATACTGGATAATCGGTATTATCCTCAAGCAAATAATTAATAGTTTCTACTACTTCTTTTATCTTTTTATCACTCATCAAGGTTCTCCTTCATTTCTTCTGTTAAACATCTTTCTTTTAATTCTTGAAAAGTATCAAAAGCATTATGAAAAAGATCTTGGTCATTTATCCAAGCTATCAATCCTTTTCTTGAAACTATTTGAAAACTCTCACAACTTTCATGGTTATAAAAATGTATCGGTTTAAAATCAGCTTTCATCATTCACCCCCTTTGGCTTTATTAATTTTTTCAAGTAGGTTAGTTGTTTCCTCTATCTCGTCATAATCTTCGTAGTATGGCTCTCTAGCGTTTTCGACAAACTTTCGCAAGGACAAAAGCCTATCCCCAAGCGCAGTTGTTATAATCTTTTGTTCGTCTTCGTCAAACTCAATACTCATCACACCACCCCCAATTTTCTGTTTCGTTTGTAAACAACCCTTTCTTGTTTGGTGAGACACCCTTCATGCACTTTATATGCACCATCTGAAAAATTGTGGTTTGCTCTGTCATCATTGTCCTCATCATAAACACAACTCGGTGTCAAATCTTCGTCTATATAGATCATCACATCACACCTGTCACAGTCGAAACCGCTACAATCTGGACAAGCGTACCCGTCTCGATATTCGCCATCAGCGAAGATGATTTTGCCTTCGCTGTCTGTTGATTCGTAATCTGCGTCAGCACCTATTCTGTTCACAAATCGTCCACTTCCAAAAGAAGTGTCCTCCCCACAATGAACGCATCTGTTTCCTATGTCACTCATAGTCTGCCTCCCAAACTGTTTTTGTACTCATACGAAGTTCATCAAAACCATCATTTTTTATAACGATTTCCTTGATGTCTATCAAGCCTATAACAACATAGTTGTAGTCTGTCGGCTCACCCACAAAACCCATGTCGTGACCAATACAAGCGAGAAGAATATCGTCCAATGTTCCTTCGGTTAAATCTTCGGCACATGAGTGAATGAATCTGTCGTCAACATACTCATAGTATTCGTCCTCTTTGTCTTGTTCAGAGGCTTTTTGTTCTAGTGCCTCAAGATTACTGTTCGGCATATGTAGGAACATATTTCTGTTCCCCATTCCATACGTTTCAAATTGCGCCCAATAGGATTTTCCTTTTTCCAGTATTGCTTTACTCATATCCTTTCCCCTTCTTCATCAAACAATCCGTCAGCTTCTATGAAACCATCTTTTGCTTTCTTCAAAATCCAAGCGTACCAATTTTTCTCTATCTCTTTTATATCTTGCTCGTCAACAATCAGACTACCTAAATCTTGTGTGTATTCTTTTGGTTCACTCATGACTGCACCCCCTTATTGATGATTGAATGTATCAAATCCATAACACCCAATCTTATGTCTGCACATTTCATAAAACTAGAATCTTCCACTCCAGTATATTTATCCACAAGACTTTCAATATCTTCTGTTAGACAAGCAAACCCATTAGAATTAAGGGTAAGTTTTTCATCAACCTCACCTTCCTCATCTATGTAATTATCAAAGTAAACACTCATAACTTTCTCCCAAAATTATTTCTTGAAAATACTCCCAGAAGCTCGTCCATTCTCTGTTGAATAAACCACATTCTCGGCTCAAATTGTGTGATCCCTAAATCATCAGCTTGTTTGGTTGCCTGTATTCTGGCTTGCTCAAACTGAAGGCTTTGCACCTCAAGGATTTGTTTTAGGCTGTCGGTTATTTCACTCATTCGGACACCCCCTCACCATATTCGAGTTTGTCGATTTCTTCCCAAACCCTTTGGATTAGATTATGTACCTCTCTGCCTTCTTCTGAATCAAAAATATATTCGGGCAGTCCATAATCAAGGTTGCTCATAGCCACCCTTAAAGGCGATTTTATTTTTTCTTCTCCACTACTCACCATTCACCTCCTCACAAATACACCCTGATTCAAATTTATCGCAGTTCCAACAACTTGACTCATAATAAAAAACAATACTTGGCATTTTATCCCCAAGTTCTTTATCTTTTATTTCTTTAAGTTCCTCCTCAGAAAGAGTATCAGCAAATGCCCAATTAGTATGTCCATATTGGCTACTGCAAATCTCATCTATCCCTTCAGTTATGTCTCTACTCATCAGACACCTCCTCAAGAGGAACAACATTTATCGTGTAGCCAAGACTTCGGATATGTTCTAGGGAAGATCGGCTAAGAGTTTTTTCATTAGCTTGTTTTGCAAACCCCTTCGCTCTTGAACAATGTGGGTAGCAAAGAGCGTCTGCACGATTGTTCTTGTAATACACTTCAATATACATTTCCTCATAAGCCGAGCCATTTACAACTCCAAACAAACCTAAAAACCACTCCACTTCGTCAAGCAACTCATTGAATATGTCTTGTCCTTCTTCGGTGTAGTTAATACAGTTGTGTTCATCTTTGTAAATGCTCTCGGAATACTTTTCCCCCAACTGCCTTTGCATAATATCATCAGCAAATTGGCAAGTGTGTTCTATAAACTCACTTGCATCTATTTTTAGTTTAGGCTCACTCATATCAATACTCCGTTTTTGAATTAGGGTTGTAGGCAACAACATCTATTTTGTAGCCGAGACTTTTGATAAGGTCTAGGGAAGGCTGACTAAATGTTTCCCTACGGGTTAGTTTTGCAAACTTCTTTGCTTTCAAGCATTGGGGATAGCAAAGATCATTCCCATAAACACTTTTGTAATATACTTCTAGTTTCATACTGTTCTCCTGTATTTTTTGATAAAATAAAAACCTAGACTTAAGAGTGTATCAAAAATGTATATACAAAGCAAATATATATAACATAAAGGAGATTACCTTGCCAAGCCCAGAAACTAACTTTTGGAAAACAGTTAAGAAGAACCTTGTTGGTTTTAAATGGGTTAGGTTAGAATCTTGGGCTACTAAAGGTGTACCCGATTTAATGGGCTTTACGGAGACAGGAGACATCTTCACAATCGAATTGAAGGTAGCAAAAGGTAACAAGGTTTTATTGTCTCCTCACCAGATAGCTTTTCATGTCGAACATCAAAACTCGCCTTGTTTTATCTTGGTCAAGCGTGCCTTTGACAAAGCACCCCGAAAATCTGAGGTCTACCTCTATACCGCGTCACAAGTGCGTCAGATCAGCGAACAAGGGCTTGCTGTCCTACCCATATACCACTCCTTGTCGCCTATTGATTGGTCTGGTGTCCGTGATGCGTTGCTCGCTACCCTTGCGTGATACTGCTCGCGTTCCGTGCCTGTCACCCTTGCATGATAGGTTAAGGAGAGAGAATTAGCGAAAAGAAAGGGTTGTATTTATGGGAGTCTTAGTATAAGATAGGGGTTCAATCAATAACAGGAGAACGAAGTGTCTAAAAGACTTACAAATAAAGAAATAAAAACAATCGCATCACGCACCGCTCAGGAGATAAAGACAGCAGTAGAAAAGAAAGCTATGAGCGAAACCGATACGCGCACAGCAATGAATGACGCACAAGCAATACAGAAAAAAATAAAACAAGCCGAGAAGAAGACAAGCGACCTTCGTAAAGAGAAAGAAGATCTTGTTAGAGCGTTCAATGATGCCAATGATAAACTTAAAATGGAGTGGTCTTGGAACAGCGACCATAAGCCATGCATTGAACTGAACCTAGAAAGTCCCACCCATAGGTACAATTACGGATTAGCTGACAGGCTTGAGGACGACCTAATTATAGAAATGGTTAAGCATGACCACGACTTAGAGGCGGTGCTAAAAACAATTAAGGACAAGTACCTTAAGTAAGGCTTAGCGTGCTATGTGTGTCTAGTTAGGGCGCGATTAATTGGGGCAATGAAAACACACTACAACCCCAACCACCGAGAACCCCCCACAGAAATGTCGGGGGTTTTTTTTCGCCCGCGCTCCGCTGACCGCTCGCGTTCCGTGCCTGTCGCCCTTGCATGATAGGTTAAGGAGAGAGGCAGAGGCTAAAAATAAAGCTGTTATGTGTCCCATAATATGGTATATTAAGAGAGTGAATATATTATTAAATAACCTAAAACAAAGGAGGGCATTTTTATGTCTAAAACAAAAAAACAATTAACAAAACAACAAAAAATTGACCTGTCAAGACTGGGTACTGGTGTCCGTGTTGAGATAGCAAAACTGGAAAAAGAGGGCGCGTTAAACGATCCCCTCCGCATGGCTTACTTCTGGTTTTATTTCAACCTCTGTACAACTGATATTCTTAGGAGGGCAAAATGAACCAAGAACACTACAAAAAAGACGAAATCAAAGAACACTTTGACGACTTCCTAGAAGATCACGACAAAGAATGGATAGAAGAAAACATTGACGATATCCATCACTACGCCTTCAATGAGGATTATTACATCATTGGTTATTATCAAGCGCGGGTGTGGTGCGGTGATGAGGTGTTTAATATTATTGAAACCATACGAGAATATGAAGAGTCTAGTTTTGGTGAAGTTACTACAGATTTTTCAGACGCTGAGAAAGTGGTAAACATGTATACCTACATTGTAGGTGAACAAGTGGTTCATGACTGGCTAGAAACTAGATAATTAATTTTTCCTGTGGTCGCCTCTCTGTAATAGGGGGGGCGATTTTTTTTGTCCGTGTTCCGCTGTCCGCCTGTCGCCCTTGCATGATACTTGTCACCCTTGCATGATACTTGTCGCCCTGGCATGACACTTGTATGATAGATAAACCCTTGTATATCAATAACTTACAGGCCAAAGAACTTGCAAAAGTATGGGAAATATGCTATATTTAACCCACATATTAATTAAACAGGAGAACAAATATGTTAATAACAGAAGAAAACATCAACAGAGCAAGACTGCTCACACTACGCACAGCCCTTAAACTGGAAGTGCTAGGCCTTAAAAGAGGGGGGCGTTCAGCTTATGTAATATTAAAAGATGAACTTGGCCTTAAAGGCTCAAGGGAAAGCGTACTACAACAAGTAGAGCGATACCTTGAAATGGTAGAAGAGCAGTCTATGTTGATTGATCAAGGCTTAAGCGAATAAGCCTCTTCACCCTTTCCCCTGACCTACTTGTTGTAGGTCAGGGGATTTTTTTGCCTGTCGCCCTGACATGACGCCCGCCTGTCGCCCTTGCATGATACTTGCTACCCTTGCATGACAGGGAAAACCAGTACGATCCGTTGCAGCTGCACCCGCAGAAATAATCGACACATGGGACATGTCCCATGCTATAATAGGTACTCATTTAATCAAAACAGGAGAATTAAAATGACAATAAAAATAATGGATCTTAACTATAGAATAAGAGTACAAACCTTAGAGGAAGACATGGTTATCTCTATAAGTGAGCTGGATCCAAAGCTCTTCACAGATAGAGACTGGCAAGCACTACACAATGCGATCCGTCATTACATTGATAGAGTTGAATGCGATATATGTGGAGGAGACATAGCTCCAGAGCTAACTCCTGAAGGACAGGTTTACTGGACACAAGGACACGATGCTCACCCTGTTGTTGACGGTCGGTCTTGTGAAACATGTCACACGACGAAAGTTCTTCCAGCCCGTCTCAGCTGAGAACTAGCCCGATCCCCGATCTACAGCTGTAGGTCGGGGATTTTTTTCGCCCGCTCGCCCCGATCCGCTCGCCGCCCTTGCATGACACTTGCTACCCTTGCATGACAGGCAGAGGAGAGAGAGTGATTGACAGTTATGGGATTGTTGGTATATAATGGGCCTTCATTTAATAAATACAGGAGAATGAAAATGAAGAGTCTTTATTCAGAAGAACTAAGGGACTATGATAATCTACAGCTTATTCATGAAGTGCTGGGAAAACAACGAATAAGAACATTGGAAGGTAAGACAATGACCTTAGCCGAATGGCGTTTAAAAAACGGTGAACCTAAGAAATTTAAAAGGGGTGGGGCATGAACATAGTTAATACTTATATCTTGGTTCTGGCCACTGGCGGCGCGATAGGCCTACCTTATGTTGCTTACACTCTATATAGACAGACCGATGTGATAATGATGGTCCTATTGACCGCCCTTCTCGCTGTGCTTTGTATGCTTGTCTCTATTGTTATATTGTTTGTATGACGCGCCTGATTATCGGGCTTGTTATCTTCACAATCTTCTATCTAATCCCTATACTCGCGAGGGTATAGGGGGCGCTTGTTCCGCGTTCTCCTGTAAATTACAAGGGACAAGCGCTTGACACATGTATGGGATCTATGGTATATTGGTGGTTCATTTAATAAATACAGGAGAATTAAAATGAACCAATTAGAATTAAACCTAGACCCAACAAGGAAACTACCCTTCGGTTGTAAAGTAATAGACAAAGAACCAAAGGAAGTAGCTAATCCCTATTCAGGTGAAACAGTCCTACTTGAGCCCGATGCGATAGCAGTCTATGACACAATCAAAGGAGCAGAATTGTTTGAGCAATATGATCTAGTTCGTAAAGGATTGGATTGGTTCAAGGAACATGAACCAAAGGCTTACATGGTTTTGTTAGACTAACTGACTAGCCCTAAGCCCCCACATCTATCAAGGTGTGGGGGCTTTTCTTATGCCTGCCTGCCGCCCCTGCATGACACTTGCTACCCTTGCATTACATACAGCAAAAAAGGCCCAAAAATCAAGGATTTGACACTTATGGGACACATGGTATAATAGGGTTTCAATCAATAACAGGAGAACGAAATGGAAACGAAAATTCCAGAAATTCCAAACTACAAACTTCGACCATTCAAACAGGCATTTCGCAATGCTTGGGCCAGGGGTGCTATAGAGGAGGGTGAGTCGTGGATGTATATTTACAGCGACAACGAGTTCGACCACTTCAAGCACAACATCTATCGTTGGACCAAAGTTCCTTACTGACGGGCCTTTCGACCCCCGCACTTTTTCGGAGGTGCGGGGGTTTTTTTCGTCTGTTTTTGGCCCTTTCGCTCGCCGCCCCTGCATGACACGCCATAACACAATAGGACTGCGTCACTACTTGACGCATGTATGGGATCTATGGTATATTGGTGATTCATTTAATAAATACAGGAGAATTAAAATGAACAAAACTGAAACAACTATAAAATCATTATTAAGAACGCTTTTAGAAAAGTCTGAGAAGGAAGGACTAAAGTTCAGATTCAATATGCAAATTGTAGAGGATTGGGGAGGCATACCTGAAAAAAGAGAATGGGGATATGACATAGATCAACTCATTGAAGATTTGC